>JAAUYG010057694.1_pt1 | contig 50832 bp, 42 predicted proteins | sample 7278091 | NCBI WGS metagenome assembly JAAUYG01 (sample SAMN14350201, study PRJNA611818) | marine sediment metagenome | isolation source: surface marine sediment (0.6m) | place: French Polynesia: Moorea | collected 2018-08 | reverse complement strand
GATCGAAAAGGTGGGTAATCTGGCCGTGGTGACCGCGGGGACCTCGGACATCCCGGTCGCGGAAGAGGCCGCCATTACGGCCGAAACCCTCGGCAACCAGGTCAATCGCATCTATGATGCCGGCGTGGCGGGTATCCACCGGATTTTGAACGTTCGGGACGACTTGTTTCAAGCCAACGTGGCCGTGGTCGTGGCGGGCATGGAGGGCGCGCTTACCAGCGTCGTCGGCGGACTGGTGTCCTGCCCGGTTATTGGCGTCCCCACGAGTGTCGGGTATGGGGCCAGCTTCGGTGGGGTGGCCGCGCTACTGTGCATGCTCAACAGCTGTGCCTCGGGTGTGTCCGTGGTCAATATCGACAACGGGTTTGGCGCGGCCTATCAGGCCAGCCTGATCAATAAGCTTGCCGCGGGTCAGACAGAACACTCCGCCGCCGACGGAGACGGAGAGTCTCCTTCCGGAACGGGTTCAGGTGGCGACGATACCGATATCTCCCTGGTAAAAGCTTCGTGACACGTCACCGCGAGCCGCGTTCGGCGAACCCGCGCAAGGCGCGCCAATTAAATCAACGGTCGGTCAGCGAATCGAATCTGCAAGGCTTCGATTTGGAGAGCCAACTTGAGAATCGCTTATTTTGATTGTTTTGCCGGTGCCAGCGGGGATATGATCCTGGGCGCCCTGCTGGATGCCGGCCTTTCCATCGAACGGCTCCGCAAGGAGATCGCCAAGCTGCAGTTGACCCATTACGCGCTGGATGTCACCAAGGTGGTCAAAAAGGGGATCGGTGGCTCCCAGGCGCAGATTGTTATCGACCAGGACCACCACGACCACCATCACCGCCATCTTTCTCACATCAGAGACATCATCGCCGCCAGCGATTTGGACGAAAATGTCAAAACCAGGAGTATCGACATATTCGTGAGGCTGGCCGAGGCCGAAGCCCGGGTCCATCGATCGACGCTGGAAGCGGTGCACTTTCATGAGGTGGGGGCCATGGACGCCATCATCGACGTGGTCGGGGCGGTGGTCGGTTTAGCGACCCTGGGGATCGACAAGGTTTTCTGCTCGCCGTTGCACGTCGGCAGCGGGACCATCGAATGCGCCCATGGCATCCTGCCGGTACCGGCGCCGGCCACGGCGGAGCTGATCAAAGGACGGCCGGCGTATTCCACCGGGGTTGACGGCGAATTGCTGACCCCCACCGGCGCGGCCATATTGACCACGCTGGCCTCGGGATTTGGCCCCATGCCGGCCATGACCGTCGGCCCGGTCGGCTACGGCGCGGGAACCGCCGACCCGGGTATCCCCAACCTGCTGCGGGTGACCATCGGCGAGGCCCGCGACGAAGTCAAGGATTACGCGGTGGAGCAGACCGTTTTAATTGAAACCAACATCGACGACATGAATCCCCAGCTTTACGACCACCTGATGGGGCGCTTGCTGGACGAAGGGGCTCTGGATGTCTTTCTAACCGCGGTACAGATGAAGAAGAACCGCCCCGGCACCCTTCTTTCGGTGATTTGTAAGTCCGATGCGGTGGCCACGCTGGCCGACATCCTCATGCAGGAGACCACGACGATCGGCCTGCGCTGGCGGGTGGAAAATCGCATCATGGCCGCGCGTGAAATCCGCCGCATTGATACCATGCACGGCCCGGTGGATATCAAACTGGCGCGCAGCAACGGCCGGATTATCAACCTGACGCCGGAGTACGATGATTGCAAGCGGGTCGCGCTGGAGAAGAGGCTGCCGCTGAAAAATGTGCTGGATGACGTAAGGACGGCGGCCCTGAAGGACCTAAAGGGCGAGGACGCCCGGAAGGCCGCCCTGGATTGAAACCGGTGATGGCCGTTTGGACGGACAACGGATGGGGCTTGCCAACGGCCGGTGCCATGAGGTTGAATACCATGATCGGATGATATAGAGTATCCATCCCAAAAGGGATGCTAACGAGCTAACTGTCACGTCTCGGAATCGTCGCCGCAGCGACAAACGCGGTGCGGATGCGGGACGGCGACGTTCATGCCAAAAAGGAGGAAAGATCGTTATGGACAAAATCTTGCGCATCAACATGGGTGCCGACGGCGGTCCGAGCATTTCGGAAGGACCGGTGGGAGATTATGCTGGCCTTGGTGGACGGGCCTTGACCTCGATGATCGTGGGCCAGGAGGTTCCGCCCACCTGTCATCCCCTGGGCGAAGACAATAAGCTGGTGATCGCACCGGGCTTGCTGAGCGGGACCGCGGCGGCCATGTCGGGCCGGATTTCGGTGGGCTGCAAGAGCCCGCTGACCGGCACGATAAAAGAGTCCAATTCCGGCGGCCAGGCCGCCCAGGTGCTGGCGCGTCTGGGCTATGCGGCCATCGTGCTGGAGGGCAAGCCCCAGGTCGGCGACCTCTACAAGGTTTTTATCAACAAGGACGGGGCCAAGATCGAGGCGGCCAATGAATTGAAGATGCTCGGCAACTACGATACCGTCGACAAGCTGCGCGCCGCACACGGCGAGAAGGTCGCCTGCATCTCCATCGGCCAGGCCGGTGAAATGAAAATGGGGGCCGCGTCGATCGCCTTCTCGGATATGGAGCAGCGTCCCACACGCCATGCCGGTCGCGGTGGCGTCGGTGCCGTCATGGGCTCCAAAGGCGTCAAGGCGATCGTTATTGACGACGCCGGCAAAAAGATGCGTGCGCCCAAGGATCCGGAGAAGTTCAAGGCCGCCAACAAGGAATTCGTGGCCGGTCTGCGCAAACACCCGGTCACCGGCGAAGGGCTGCCCGCCTACGGCACCAACGTGTTGACCAACGTGCTCAGCGAAGCCGGGGGCTATCCCACGCGCAACTTCAGCAGCGGCACCTTCGAGGGCGCGGGCAAGATCAGCGGTGAGACCCAGGCGGCCCTGGAAAACGAGCGCGGCGGCGAAGGCTCCGCCACCCATGGCTGCCACCGCGGCTGTGTGATCCGCTGCTCGGGCACGTTCTATGACAAGAACGGCAATTTCCTATCGAAACAACCTGAGTACGAGACCGTATGGGCCCACGGCGGTAACTGCGGCATCGACGATCTGGATAAGATTGCGTTGATGGATCGTATGGACGATGACTTCGGTCTGGACACCATCGAAATGGGCGCCACGATCGCGGTCGCCATGGAAGCCGGCCTGGCCGAGTTCGGCGATGCCGACGCGGCGATCAAGCTTCTCAAGGAAGTTGGCGAAGGTACCCCCCTGGGGCGCATCCTGGGCAACGGGGCGGGCGTGACCGGGCGGGTCTTCGGTGTGGAGCGGGTGCCCGTCGTCAAAAACCAGGCCATGCCGGCCTATGACCCGCGCACGGTGCAAGGCATCGGCGTGACCTACGCCACCACTCCCATGGGTGCCGATCATACCTCCGGCTATGCCGTGGCCACGAATATCCTGGGTGTGGGCGGCACCGTGGATCCACTCAAACCCGAGGGCCAGGTCGAGCTTTCGCGCAACCTGCAGATCGCCACCGCGGCCATCGACTCCACGGGCATGTGTCTGTTCATCGCCTTTGCCGTTCTGGATCAGCCGGAGACCTTCAACGCCCTGGTCGATCTGCTGAACGCCTTCTACGGCCTCGAGCTCACAGGCGATGACGTGGCGGCCCTCGGCCAGAAGATCCTGACCAACGAACGGGAATTTAATGCCAAGGCCGGTTTCACGGCGGAACACGACCGTCTGCCGGATTATTTCCACAAGGAGAAACTGCCGCCCCACAACATCACCTTCGCGGTCAAGGATGAGGAACTCGACGAAGTATTCAACTGGTAGCATGCCCTTGCGGCCTGGCCGCATTTGCGTGTAAAACGGACAACGGGGAGCTTCCGGCGGGAAACTCCCCGTTTTTTCTATAGGCGCGGGGCGCGTACCCGCCCATGCTGCGTTGGGCGGCGTCGTCAGATTGTGGACGCTTGGCACTCATTTTTGATAACGTCTGGCCGGGGGTTTGCAAATCCGTCTGGCGCTGCCTGAGAGTTGCCGTGTATGGCGTATGCGCCGTCATGAAGCGGGCGCGGCGGTGCTGCGATCCGAATGCAGATAACACCGTCATGCCTGCGTGTCGGAGAAAGGGCGCTCAGTATGACTACATCACTGGCTTTTGTCCTCAAGCCGGACCATCTGGGGGTTTTCTTTCCACTGCTCCAACAGGGAGTCCGCGTTGAAGCGCGGGTCGGCTGCGATATCCAGAGCCTCCTGTGTGACCAGTTCCAAATGGCACCGGACTATTTGGCGGATCGCATTACCACGATATTTCTCAATGGCAAGCCCGTGGATGACGTCGCATCGGCGGTGGTGACGGACGGTGCCACGCTGGCGCTTTCGGCGGCCATGCCCGGTCTGGTCGGAGCGACCTTGCGCAAAGCCGGTCATCTGGCCTCTTTCCGCGACACGATCAGTCACCGCAATGAAGCAACATCGGCCAACGCCTGCGTGGATGGCTTTATCACCCTCAAGCTGTTTAACATGCTGCTCCCGGAAGTGGGGCCGCAGGTCCTGGCACACGGTGTCTGGACCCGCGGCCGCGCGCTGCAGACGTGTCTGACGGAATACCCGCACGATCTGGAGACCGTCGCCGTACGTCTCACGCAGGACGGCCAGGTGCTGGATCCGGCCTCGTTGAGTCTTCCGCAGTTGATCGATCCCGAAGCTTCGGTTAATCTGCAGGCTGCCTGTGAGCCCTGACGGTTTCGCAATCGGCACGATCCACCCGAGGCGGATAGCGATCGGCGCAGCGCTCATCCCCCGTTTCGTGGGCGTACGTGAATACGCCTCGTTCTCTGGCAGCCGCCCGTATTTCCGGCTTATGACGAAAACGCTGATGCGGAACCACGAAGGAAAGGTATTGATAGCCAATCGCGACACCCACTTCCGTAGAGGATGCCGACCATGATTCAGGCGGCCACGATTCAATTACAGGACGCCTTTTCGCGCAAAAAGGGTCGGGGCATCGGGGAGGCGCTCGTATCCCGGCTGGGGCGCCTGCCGGATGCCAGCTGGCTGTTTTGCGCACCAGGCAAAGACCTGGAGGCGCTGGTGCAGGGCGTTTATGAGGCCATCGGTCGGCGGCCTTTGATCGGCTGCACGACCGACGGCGAAATTTCCAGCAGTGGCTTCAGCACGGGGTCGGCCGTTCTGGGCGGGTTGATTAGCGACCAGCTCGATTTTGAAATGGCGGCTGTCCAGGGGATCGGTCGCGACAGCGAACAGGCCGGGCGCGATCTGGCGGCGAGTTTCTCGGATGCCGTCCGCTACGTGCAATTGTTTTCCGACGGGGTTACCGGAGACGGCAGCGCCATTCTCAGGGGGATGGCCTCCGTTTTTACCGAGGATATTCCTGTTTCGGGAGGAACCGCAGGCGATGGCGGCGAGTTCCGGCAGACATGGCAGTTTCAGGGCGACCGCGTTTTCAGCGATGCCGCCGTGGCCATCGGGTTCAGCGGCGAATTCAAACTGGGCACCGGTGTGATGAGCGGTTGGTCGCCGATCGGGCTGCCCAAGAAAGTGACCCGGGCCGAGGGCAACGTACTCTATGAACTCAACGGCGAATCGGCCTTGCGCGTCTACGAGCGTTTTCTGGGCCGCCACGCCCACAAGCTACCGGCGGTCGGCGTGGAGTACCCGCTGGGACTGGTCGATCCCCACGCGGGGGCGGACGGCAGTAACGATTTGCTTTTACGGGCCACGATGTCGGTGGACCGCCAAGCCGGCGCCATTCGCTTCGCGGGGGAAATCCCTGAGGGCATCATGGTTTACCTCACCTGCGGGGACCGCAGCGCCATTTTAGAGGCCACGGAGACGGCCGCCCGCCTGGCCATCGAAGATCTGGGCATCGAGGTGCAGCCCGCCTTTGGTTTCTTTTACTCCTGCATGGCCCGTAAGGCGCTGTTGGGGATCCGGGCACAGGAAGAAATCGAAAGGGTGCGCACCCATATCGCGCAGGAAGTGCCCCTCCTGGGGTTCTACACTTACGGTGAATACTGCCGCCCGGGGCCGAAGCGCCCGAGCGTGCTGCATAACGAAACCGCCACCTTGTCGCTGATTGGGTTTGATCCGTGAACCGCAATATCATGCTGTTGAAGCAGATCAAGGATCTGCAAGGCTTGCTCGAAGTCGCCGAGCGCAAGGCCGATATCCTTACGAACCTGCTCAAAGAGGCCGGCACGGAGTACCAGCAGACCTTAGATAAGATCCAGATTTCCGAAGCCAATTTCCGGGCCATTTTTGAAAATGCGCCCGAGGGCATTTATATCATCGATATCGCCTCCCGCCGCTTCCTCGACTGCAACCCCTTTATCCAGAAATGGCTGGGGTACACCCACGAAGATCTTTGCACCATGTTTCTGGATGACATTCTCGCACCCGGCGCCTTCGATGTGGACGTCAACATCCAGACGGCCGTTCGCGAGGGCCTGGTCTACATTCAGGAACGTCGTTTCAAGAAGAAGGATGGCACGATCGTCGATGCCGAAGTCACCGGGACCACGATGGACTATGAGGACCAGAAATGTTTCGTGGCCCTCATCCGCGACATCACCGAGCGCAAGCAGATCGAGGCTCTGTCGCGCTACAAGGAGCTTTTTGAAAACGTCAGCGATGCGGTTTTCATCAATGACGGACAGGGCCGCTTTCTGGAAGTCAACGACGTGGCCTGCCAGCGCCTGGGGTATTCGCGCGAACAGTTTCTCGAACGCACGCTGCGGGATTTGACCCACCCGGACTGCGTCGGGGTCCTGACGGAAATGGCCCGTCAGATCAACAAGGGGCAATCTTACCAGTTTGAACTCAGTCTGAGGAGCCGCCAGGGGCTGTCGATTCCATTTGAGTTTCAGGGGCGCCTGATCGACTTCCGCTCGCGGAGCGCATTTTTAAGTGTCGCCCGTGACATGAGCGTGCGCAAAAAGCTCCAGGAAACCCTGATCAGAACCGAGCGTCTCTCGGCGGTCGGTGAAATGGCCAGCGGCGTGGCCCACAATTTCAACAACCTGCTGCAAATGATCATGGCCGGCGCCGAAGCGGCCCGCACAAAGCTCGGCAACGGTCAGATTCGCGACGGCCAGGAAGCCATCGACAACATCATAACGGCCTCCCGACGTGCCGCCGATGTGGTCCGGCGGATCAAGGATTTTACCGCCCTGACCGTGGACGGCATGAGCGCGGGCAAGGTTTTCGACCTGGAAGCCCTGGTGGCCGAAGCCATCGAACTGACTCAGCCGCTCTGGAAGCCGCCCTCGGCCCCCCGCAAATACCGTCTCAATTTTTTGAAGAACGGCGATTGCCACATCAAGGGCCAATCTTCCGAAATCTACGAAGTCCTCATCAACCTGATCAAAAATGCACTGGAGGCCATGCCCCGCGGCGGCGGGCTGACCCTCGGAACCTATGTCCAGGATGACGCGGTCGTGCTGCGGATTGCGGATACGGGCCACGGCATTCACCCCGAGCACTTCCAGCGCATATTCGAGCCCTTTTTCACCACCAAAGGCACCCGCAGCAGCGGACTGGGACTCTCGTCGTGTTACGGCATCGTGAAGAAACATAACGGCGAGATTCAGGTTGAAAGCCATCCCGGGCAGGGCACCGAGTTTGTGATCACCTTTCCCCAGGCGCACTCACGCGCCTCCCAAGAGCCTGTGGGCGATGGCGCTGCCGCCCGACACGCGCCCATTCGCTTCCTGCTAATCGATGACGAGATCAACATCCTCCGTGCGGTGGCCATGTATTTCGAGAACACCGAAATCGAAATCTTCACGGCACAAACGGCCCGCGACGGCTTGAGCGCCATCGAAGCTAAGCCTTTCGACGTGATCCTGTGCGATTTGAGCATGCACGACATGGATGGGCTGGAAGTTGGTAAATGGGTTGACGACTACTGCCGTCTCCAGGGAAAGGCCAAGATTCCCTTCCTGCTCTACACCGGTCTGGACAAGCAGCTCGACGCCGCCAAGCTCAAGGAAGCCGGCATCGACCGGGTGATCCACAAGCCGGCCCCCTGTGAAGACCTGCGGCGCATTATCCGCGAAATGGCATCTTCCTGACAACGCTTGCAGCCAAGGCTCCGCGGAGCGGATCACATGTTGTTTTATCCCCGTTGGCCCGTTACCGGGACGCCCTTCTCTGGCGCATGACCCATCGGAAACACCTCAATTCCTGGCGCGTAATTACAAAGGCCGGCTGCTGTTAGGCGGATAGCAGACGGATCCGTCATTCATCCCGCCTTGTGTTACGACGAGGTCGGCCGGCTCAATGCTTGCGGGCAGCGTGATCCGTCGCGGGGTTTAGCGGCGTCAGCGCTCCTGGACACGAGGACCGCGTGTGGGCATGATGCCGCCTGCGGGCCGCCGGATGGGGGGTGAGTCGCCGCCCAGTCGGGTGTGGACGAAGGTGCCTTCCAGGCGCGGGAGGGCGCAAACCAGCGCGCGGGTGCAGGGGGGCAGGGAGAAAAACAGCGTTGCCGCCCGGAGGCAAAGAAGTGGTTTGCGCCGTGTCCTCCGGCGATCATCGCGACGGATCGCGGCGTCCGGCGTCAGAACCATTCATGCGGAATGTTCTTGAGCGTATGCTCGTGCTTTCCGAAGTCACCGCGGAAGGTTTCCATGGTCTCGATGATGACTCCCAGCAGGATGTCCCTTTCGCGGTTGAACAGCAGGGTGGGCTCCTGATAGATCGACTCGGCTTTTTGGAAGTCGCTGTTCAACCGGACGCTGTTGGCCAGGACCGCCGTGATACCGCTGTCGTCCAGACCCTGGATATGCCGCAAAGCGGCGATGTCGGCGTCTGCTTTGCGAAAGGAAAAACTCACCAGGTCGTCCAGAAAACCATAGCTGTGGCGCAGCATGTGCCACCCGTCGAAAAGGTAATCCCAAAGGATCATGGCCCGGGCGGTTTCATAGTCCGTATCGAGGATCGTTTGGTCGTGGACGGCGCCGCCGACGGTGCACCCTGACTGAATACTGGCGATATCCAACAGGCGGGCCGTGTAGGCCACCAGGTAATTCGTGAAGTTGTGCACGACCGAGCCGATCTTGAGTACTGGATTGCGTCCTGGGGTGCACATGGTCGGATAGGCCCCGTTGATGACTTTCGTCGCAGGGTTGATCGCGTAGGCCAGCGCCATGCCCGCCAAAAATTCGGCAAAGGTCAGCAGCGCGATGCCATAGGGCGTCATTGGCGCGTTTTGCCCGCTGAACGGCTGGGTCACCAGCATCACCGGAATCTGCCGCGCGACACATTCGCGGAATATCTCCAATTTCTCCGTGAAGGACAAGGTCAGCGGGGAGTCAAAAATCGTGTGAATGGTGATGATGTAGTGTCCATTGCGAATGCACCGCTCTGCCTCGGCAATACCAGCCGCCGTGGAGACGCTCAGAAAGATGGGGCCATCGAAAATTTCGGTCATGATCCCGAACTGCTCGATTTCGAACTGCGTAAGTTGCCGTGCGCAGACATACGCGAACGGCATCTCCCATTTTTTGGCCATCAGGGCCTGTTTCAGGATATGGTTCAGGCTGGGCGTTTTATACGCCTGGGCCTCGCCGTCACCCTCCTGGACGAAGCCGGCGATGCCACCCGGCCCGAAAGCCTTGTCGAAGACCGGGAAGTCGAACCGGTTGGCCAGATCGACGATATCCTGGATGTAGTCGGGTTCGAAGTGAATCCGCCGGGTGGCCGGATCGTGGATGGCCCCGTAGCGCGTCCCCTGCGTGACCCGCTCGACGAAGGCGGTATAATCGTTAGCCTTGCGATGGTCGTCGGCCGACGGGATTTTGACGCCGCAATAAAGAAGCACTTGTTTGGAATCGTAGATCAGATCGCGGGCCAAACGATTCCAGAGATTGCCCTGCATGATCTGGCGGGGTCGCTTGAACATGGTTCCCCTCGAGAGCCGCATGATGCGCATGACGGGTAATACTGAAAACTACACTGTTGCGCGGCCGAGTGCAACCATGCGTGTGGTCCAGGCCGCACCTGGACGGTACGGTATATGCGATGCGGCGTTGACGGCGGGTTGCGGTGTAATCGCATCTCGTCCGGGGGGGGCGCGTCCGGGGCGGCAACCCGGTGATGGGGCCGTCTTGTCGCCGGCGGGTCATGGGCGGTTTTGGATGCAGAGGCACCGGTTCAGGCGTCAATCCAGTTTTCTTCCACGCCGTGGCAGGCCACGCGGATATTGTCGGGCAAAGTGCGCAGAAGCGGGATCTCCTCCCGGCAACGCACACGGACATGGGGGCAGCGCGTGTGGAAGACGCAGCCGGCGGGCAGCCGGATGGCGGTCGGGATGTCGCCGGTGAGCCGGGTGTGGTCGAAGGCGCCCCCCAGGCGCGGAATGGCCGAGAGCAGCGCCCGGGTGTAGGGATGACGGGGCGAGGTGAATAGTGTCCCGGCCGGGGCCAGTTCGCACAAGGCGCCCAGGTACATCACCGCCACGCGCTCGGAGATGTGCTCCACCACGGAAAGGTCGTGGCTGATGAAGAGATAGGTCAGACCACGCTGTTCCTGCAGGTCCATCATCAGGTTGAGGATCTGGGCCTGAATGGAGACGTCCAGGGCGGCGATGGGCTCGTCAGCGACGATGAATTCGGGGTCGACGGCCAAGGCCCGGGCGATCGAAATGCGCTGCCGCTGTCCCCCGGAGAATTCGTGCGGATAGCGGTTCTGCCAGTCGGGGTCGATGCCCACCTGCGCCATGACCGCGGCCACACGGCGTTTGAGCTCCCGGACGTCGATGTCCGGCTGGTGGAAGCGGATCGGCTCTTTGAGGATGTCCCCCACCACCATGCGCGGGTTGAGCGAGGCGTAGGGGTCCTGGAAGACCATCTGCATGCGGGTGCGAAAGGGCTTTAGCTGGGATTCGGGCAGGTTGTCGATGCGCTCGCCGCGGTAGCGGACGGCACCGCTCTCGGGCGGATAAAGCCCGATGACGGTGCGCGCCAGGGTGGACTTGCCGCAGCCCGACTCCCCGACCACGCTGACGGTTTCACCCTCACGAATGTCGATGCTGATGTCGTTGACGGCCCGTACCACGGTTTTCTCCCGTCGGATGCGCCCGTTTCTGAGCTTGAACTGATCCAGCCACCCCCCCGTGATGTCGAAATGCTTCACCAAGTTGCGGATGCTCACGAGCACATCGCCCTTCGCGGGCGGTCGGTTTTCACGGGGCGCTGCTGTCATCGCATCTTCCCTAATCCACCATGTGGCAGGCGGCATGGTGGCCGGCGGCTTTGGCTTCCAGTGCCGGGCGCTGTTCCCTGCAGACGGGCTGCGCCAGCTCGCAGCGGTCGTTGAACGGGCAGCCGGGGGGGATCTTGGCCAGTCCCGGCATGACCCCCGGAATCTGGTTGAGGCGCCGGCTTCCGCCGGAGCGCTGCGGCAGGGCCCCTAAAAGCCCGCGGGTATAAGGGTGCAGGGGCGCCTGGATGATCGCTGCGGTGGGGCCGCGTTCGACGATGGTGCCGGCATACATCACGGCGATGCGCTGGGTGACCTGGGAAACCACCGCCAGGTCGTGGGTGATGAGCAAAAGCCCCATATGGTCGGTGGCGCACAGCTCCAGCAGGAGGTCCATGATTTCGGCCTGAATGGTCACGTCCAGGGCCGTGGTGGGCTCATCGGCGATGATCAGGGCCGGGTTGGTCAGCAGCGAGATGGCGATCACGATGCGCTGGCGCATGCCCCCGGAGAATTCGTGGGGATACTGGTACAGGCGCCGGGACGGCGAGGGGATATAGACCTTGCGCAGCTTTTCCAGACAGATCGCGGTGGCGTCGCGGTCGGACAGGCGGCCGTGAGCCTGGAGGGTTTCGCGCATTTGGGCGCCGATGGTGAGCACGGGGTTCAGGGTCATCATGGGGTCCTGGAAGATCATGCTGATGCGGTTGCCCCGGATGGCGCGCATCTCCTCGTCGCTGAAGCGGGAGATGTCGCGTCCCTGGAAGAGGACCCGGCCCGATTCGATATAGCCCGGTTTGGAAATCAGGTTGATGATCGAAAAACCCAGGACGGATTTGCCGGCGCCCGATTCGCCCACAAGTCCCAGGCGCTCCCCCTTGTCCACCGTGAGACCGACGTCGTTCACCGCCCGCAGCGTGCTGCCGCGCATGGCAAAGTCGACGTTGAGATGTTCGATGGCCAGCAGGTGGTCCACGGGCTAACCCTTATAGAGTTTGGGGTTCAGGTAGTCGCGCACCCAGTCCCCCAGCAGGTTGATGACCAGGATGAGCAACACCAGCAGAAGGCCGGGCAGGATCGTGATCCACCAGGACCCTGAGAAGATGTACTCGAAGCCGGCCGTGATCAGCGACCCCAAAGACGGCTTGGTCAATGGCATGCCCAGTCCCAGAAATGATAGGGCCGCCTCGCTCATGATGGCGTTGGCCACTTGCACGGTGGAAATCACCAGGACCGGCGAAAGGGTGTTGGGCAGGATGTGGCGCCACATGATGCGCATCTTGGAAAGCCCGATCACCCGCGCGGCCTCGACATATTCCTTTTTGCGCTCCGCCAGCACCGAGGCGCGCACGGTGCGGGCGTACTGGGGCCATTCGGCCAGGCCGATGATCAGGATCAGCAGCGGGGCGGCGATCTTTTCGTAGTGGGCCACGCCGAACATGGTCTGGAAGATGGCGCCGATAAAAATCGCGATCATATAGGTGGAAAACGAGAGCTGGACGTCGGCGATCCGCATGAGGATGTTGTCCAGCCGTTTGATATAGCCCGAGACCAGTCCGATGACGATGCCTAAGAAGGCCTGCAGGAAGACCGCACCCAGCCCGATGATCAGCGAGATGCGCATGCCATAGAGCATGGTGGAGAGCATGTCGCGGCCCATGTCGTCGGTGCCCAGCGGAAACTTGGGCTGGCCCTCCGCGGACCAGGCCGGCGGCGTTTCGGCGTCGAGGATGTCGATCGTGGTGGGGTCGTAAGGGTTGTGAGGCGCAATCAGGGGCGCGGTAAAGGCGCTGACCGCCAGCACCGCGAGGATGGCGAAGCTCACATAGGCCACCGGGTCGCGGCTGAAGTGGTAGAGGAAATCGGACTCGCGGAAGCGCTGCCAGCGGGTTCGCATTTACTGCCTCCCCGCCACGCGCACGGTGGGATTGACCAGACCGTAGATCAGGTCCACCAGCGTGTTGACCACCACGAAAATGGCCCCCACGACCACAATATAGGAGACCATCAGGGCCGTGTCGGCCCGGGAGACCGATTCGATGAACATGGACCCCATGCCCTGCCACTGAAAGACCGTTTCGGTCAGGATGGTAAAGGCCACCATGATGCCGAGCTGCACGCCGCCCACGGTGATCACCGGCAGCAGGGTGTTCTTGAAGGCGTGTACGTACCACACCCGTCGGGGGCGCAGCCCCTTGGCCCAGGCGAATTTCACGTATTCGGATTCGAGCACCTCGAGCATCTCGGAGCGGATCAGGCGGATGAACAGGGGCAGCATGATCGAGGACAGGGCGATGGAGGGCATGATCAGGTGCAGCAGCCCGTCGCGGGTGAGCAGGCCGCTGTCCCAGAAGCCAAAGACGGTCACGGTATCTCCCCGCCCGAACGAGGGCAGCCAGCCGAGCTCCACCGAAAAAACATAGATCAGCATGATGGCGGTCAGAAAGACCGGGATGGAGACCCCCACGATGGAGCTGCCCATGATGATCCGGCTGAGCAGACGTCGCGGATGGATGGCGGCGTAGACCCCCATGGGCACCGAAAGCACAATGACGATGATTGCGGCACAGAACACCAGCTCCAGCGTCGCCGGGGCCTTGGAGAGGATGACTTCGGTCACCGGCCGCTTGAAGAAGAAGGAGCGCCCTAGATCGCCCTGCAGGGCGGCCGCAAGAAACCGACCGTACTGTATGATAAACGGATCGTTGAGTCCGAGGCGTTCCCGGATCTGGGCGCGCTCCTCCGGGGTGACCCGCTCGCCCACCAGTTCGCGCACCGGGTCGCCGAAGTTGTGCTTGATGGCAAAGCCGATGAAGCTGATGATCAGCATCACCACGACGGCCTGGACGATGCGTTTGACGGCAAAAGCGAACATCTAAAGCGTTAAATTCCCGAAGCGGCCGGCGGGGTTAGACCCTCGCCGGCCGCCGTTCAGTTGATTCTCGAAAAGACTGTCTTCCAGTCGTATCCAGAAATGGTCGATTTTGGTTCAGGCCGAGGCCGCAGCGATTTTGAAACCGCAAGCATAGCTGGGCGACGTCGAGGATTTCAAAAGCGCGAGTACGATGGCCTGAGCCGAAAGGTGCCGTTTCTGGATGTCGCTGGCTATTTGATGACCAGGTCCCCGAAATAGGGAAAGTTCATTACGTTGACGATATCAGCCGTGTTCATGTTGTCCTTGGATGCCCAGGAAAGGTTCTGCCAATGCAGCGGAATATAGGCTGCGTCGTCGTAGAGGATCTTCTCGATCTGCTGGAGCATGGCCGAGCGCTGGGCCACGTCGGTCTCGGTGTTGGACTTGAGCGTCAGCTCGTCCACCTTGGGGTTGCAGTAGTTGCCCGAGTTGTACTGGCCGCGGCCGGTTTTTTTGTCGGGGCACATGTAGAGGTACTCGAAGAAATTGGCCGAGTCCTCGGTGTCCGAATGCCAGCCGATCATCTGGATGTCGGCCACCTGGGCGTCGAACTGATCCCAGTACTGGGCCTTGGGCATGGTCTTGAGGCTGATCTTGATGCCGATCTTGCTCATCATCGAGACGAAGGCCTGGGCAAGTTTTTCGTCGTTGACGTAGCGGTTGTTGGGGGCGATCATGGTGCATTCAAAGCCATTGGGGTAGCCGGCGTCTTGCATCAGGGCCTTGGCCTTGTTCACGTCGTAGCGCGGTTGGATGGCCGGGTTGTGCCCCTGGTAGCCCTTGGGTGAGTTTTGAGCCGCTGCGGTGGCAAAGCCCTTCATGATCTTTTTGACGACGCCCTCGTTGTTGTAGGCATAGGCCATGGCCTGGCGCACCTTGGGGTTGGCGAACTCGGGACGGCGTTTCTGGTTGAGCTGGAAAGTGATGATTCGCGACCCGGACATGGTGACCAGCTTGAGGCCCTCGGTTTTCTCGACGCGGGCCAGGTCGGCCGGCGGTACGGGCATGATGAAATCCACGTCGCCGGAAAGCAGGGCCGCCACGCGGGTGGGCGCTTCGGCAATGGGGGTGAAGATGATTTCGCTCACGTTGCCCGTGTTCTTGTCCCAGTAGTCGGCAAAGCGGGTGAAGGTCGTCTTGACGCCCTGCTCGCGCTGGGTGACCTTGAACGGACCGGTGCCGGATTCGTTGAAGTTGGCGAAGGAGTAGTCGGTCTTGAGGATCAGGTCCTTGGGTTTGTTGTTCTCGGGATCGGTCCCGGAGTAGAAGGCCTTGTCCATCGGGAAGATGTAGGTGGCCATGGCCATCACCAGGCCGTAAGGCTCCTTGGTGATCAGGTCCACGGTATGGGCGTCCACCGCCTTGGCTTCGGTGAAGTATTCGAACAGGCCTTTGAAGTCGTCGGATTTTTTCAGGCGCGCCAGGGTAAAGGTCACGTCATCGGCGGTAAACGGGTTGCCCGAATGAAACTTGACGCCCTTGCGCAGAAAAAAGCGGGTGGTGGTGTCGTTGACCCGCTCCCATTTGACGGCCAGGCGCGGTTCGAAATCGCCTTCCGGCGTCCAGCGGACCAGGGGATCGAATACCATGTGAGAATACTGCAGCATACCCCCGGAAAGCTGGACCTGGGGGTCCAGGGACACCGGGTCCGCATCCATGGCCAGTTTGAGGGTGGCGGCCTGGGCGGCGGTACCCAGGGCGAATACGAGGACGGTTGTCAGAATAAGCGTACGCAAAAATAATTTAGGCATATTTCCCCCTCCTGTGACGGTTGATTGAAACGGTATGCCGGTGGTGCCGCTTGCGGCCCCACGGTAATTTGGCAACGCCCCATATATATGGAAGGCGCCTGCCGGGTCAAGTCCATTGCCCCGGGCGCGGCCGCGGATCGGCGCGTATAAAGGTGATCAACCGTGCTGAAAGGAGCGCACGCCGTCAGGCAGGCCGGTCAGATAGTCGTCGTCAAACGGGCGGCAGCGGCCCACGGGGTGGGCTTCGGGCAGGTGTTTCACGATGGAGGCAAAGGTTTGGGGACGGCAGGTGAACAGCAGTTCGTAATCCTCCCCGCCGGCCAGGACCTCTTCGTCCGGGTTCAGACCGTGGGCGGTGCAGAAACGGCGCAATTCGGGATGTTCGGCAGACGCGCCGGCATCGAGGTCGATGGTGAGGTTGGCGGCCCGGGCGATGTGGGCGGCGTCGCCGGCCAGGCCGTCACTGATGTCCATCACGCAGGCGATGCCGTGCGCGGCCAGGACCGCAGCGGCATCGAAGCGGGCCCGGGGCTCGAGAAACCGGGCCACCAGGTCGGGAAACCGCGGATCACCTCTCTCGAGGGCCTTGAGCCCGCAACGGGCCAGGCCCAGAGGGCCGGTCGCGTAGAGCGTTTCTCCCGGGTGTGCGGCATTGCGTCGTGGAAAGAGGTCCCGGCGCCCCTGGCCCACAGCAAACAGGTCCAGGCCGAGCACGGGGGAGCGGGCGATGTTCCCGCCGCCCAGACGGCAGTTGTGGCGTCGGAGGGCGGCGTGCAGACCGTCGTAGAGGCGGGTCACCTCCCTTTCGGCCATGGTGTTCGGCAGCCCGAGGTTGACGAACAGGCTCACCGGATCGGCATAGCAGGCCGCCAGATCGCTCAGGGTGATCTCGACGGCACGGATCCCAATGTTTTCAGGCGATTGCCATTCCCGGTAGAAGTGAACCCCTTCCCGCTGGGTGTCGGTCGAAATCACCGGCACGGGCAAGGCGTCCAGCCGGGCGGCGTCGTCGCCGGGCGGTACGAGGGCCGGTCGCCCGGTATAAGCGTTCAAGGCCGGGGCCACCAGCCGTCGGATCAGGGCGAATTCGTCCTGCCAGGGAACGTCGAGCGCGTCCCGTGGCGGGCAACCGCACGCTGCGGCCATACGCACGGCCGCAGCTTGGGGATTCGGCGCCCGGGTAACGGCGCTGATCACGGCCACGCCGGCCGCGCCCCGGGCCAGGCACTCCGGGGCCCGATCGGCATCGATGCCGCCGATGGCGACCACGGGCAGCGAAGCCGTGTCCACGATTTCCTTGAGCCCGGTCAGGCCCCGCACCGGTTTGGCATCGGCCTTGGTGCCAGTGGCAAATACGGGGCCGCTGCCCACGTAATTGCAGGGGGCCAGATCGGTGCGCGCCAGTTCGTCCTCATCGGACACCGAGATGCCGATAATGGCCCGGGACCCCAGCACCTGGCGGGCGACGGCCGGCGTCTCGTCGTCCTGGCCCAGGTGCAGGCCGTCGGCATCCACGGCTTTAGCCAGCAGCAGGTGGTCGTTGACCACGAAGGGCACCCGGTTGATACGGCAGAGATCGCGGATGGCCGCGGCTTCGGCAAAGTCGACGGCGGCGAATTGCTTGCGGCGGTATTGGATGAAGGTAGCCCCGCCTTTAAGCGCGGCGCGCACCTGGTCGATGGGCGCCAGGCCCGGGGCCCGGTCGTCGGTGATAAAATAGAATCGCAGGGCGGTGCGCAGATCCAAGGTTGTCCTGATCCCCTTTGTTGTGACCCAATTGCTCCACCTCTAGTGGAGTTCTAAGAGAGTGCCCCTTTTCCAGGGGGTATTTATTTTGATTACGTTTGTTCATTTTCTTTCACGTGATAGAAAACGAACCAAAAGAAAACGCCCGTGCCCCGCTTGTTCCTGCGCGTCGAGGATGCAGCCGGCGCGCATCGGAACTCGCTTCGCTCAAACAGGCCGATGCGCTTTTTCCGTCTGAATCCCCGATGCTCGGCGCGGGGCAAAGGGAAAAATGACCCTTAAACTAAACCTGTTGTTCAATCCCAGCGCCGGGGGGTTACCGAACCCTGTCCCATCTTCGAGTGATGACTGGATGCTTTTCAGTCATCATCCAGAGTTAGGAGTAAACCCTCGAAACGGGCGGCCCAGCGGATAAATGTCTCCGCCTGGCGCCGTCCGTATCGCTCCAGGTGGCGGGCGACGTCTGCGGCGCTTTTGGCATTTTCCGGTTGGCCATTGGTCTTGGAGAAGAACTTGTCCGCGTAGCAGATCAGTTTTTCTTCCATGGTGACCGGGCGCATGTCCCGCAGCGGCAGCGGCAGACCGCGTTCCCGGATATCGGCGATCGTGATGCCCACCCCGACGTGCCGCTCGCAGACCAGCGCGAGATCCGGCAAACCAAGGGTTTCCAGCATCTGCCGCCCTATTATACCGTGCCGGGCATAGGGCTGATCGCCGTGACAGTCCAATTGGGGGGTGGCCGTTTTCACGATACCGATGTCGTGCAGCATGGCGGCGGTGTGGAGAAAGTTCATATCGACCGAAGCGCTTTCCAGGCCGGCGGCGATTTGCAGCGCGCGCGCAGCCACCTGCGCCCCGTGGCGCCGGACGATGTCGAACCGCCGGGTACCGGCGCCGAAGGCCGCCTTCAGGATGTCTTCGCTATCGACGGTCTCAAGGGGGCTCTTCGCCATAAGATTTTCGGCCGTCTGCTTTCCGGTCAACGTCTTTCCTTGCGCTGGGACAGAAGCCAGCCGTCGATAAAGGGGTCGATCCCGCCGTCCAGCACGTCGCTGACGTTGCCGACATCAAGGTTGATGCGGTGGTCCTTGACCATCTGGTAGGGGTGCATGACGTAGGAGCGGATCTGGCTGCCCCAGGCGATGTCGTCCTTGCTGTCGTGGACCTTCTGCATTTCGGCCTCCTGCTTCTGCATCTCCTGCTCGTAGAGGCGCGATTTCAGCACTTTCATGGCCAGGTCGCGGTTGCGGTGCTGCGATTTTTCCTGCTGGCACTGGACCACGATACCGCTGGGCAGGTGGGTGATGCGCACGGCGCTGCTGGTCTTGTTGACGTGCTGACCCCCGGCGCCGCTGGCGCGGAAGACGTCGACGCGCAGGTCTTTTTCCTCGACGTCGATACTGATCTCCTGGTCGAGTTCCGGGTAGACGAACACAGAGGCAAAGGAGGTGTGCCGTTTGCCGCTGGCATTGAAAGGCGAGATCCGTACCAGGCGGTGGACGCCACGTTCGCTTTTAAGGTAGCCGAAGGCGTTTTCGCCCTCGGCCGTGAACGTCACGCTTTTGATGCCGGCTTCGTCGCCGGGCTGAAAGTCGATGATGTCCGATTTGTAACCGTGGCGCTCCACCCAGCGCAAATACATGCGAAAGAGCATCTCGGCCCAGTCCTGGGCCTCGGTGCCGCCGGCGCCCGCGTTGATGGAGACGATGGCGTTGTTGGCATCGTTATCCCCGTCGAGCATGAGGCTTAGGGAGAACTTCTCGATCCGCGCGTCGATGTCTCTTAGCTGGGATTCGATGTCGGCCAGCGTATCGTTGTCCGATTCTTCGAGGGCCATTTCCAGCAGCATGTCGCTGTCCTCGATGTCCTGCTGCAGGCCTTTGTAGCAGTCCAGCTTGGCGGCGATGGCGGTGCGTTCTTTCAGAAGGGGTTTGGTCTTTTCGGGCGTGTCCCAGAATCCGGGCCCGGCGATAATGCTCTCCAGTTCCTGGAGGCGTCGTTCAAGGGCCGGCAGGTCAAAGATACTCCTTGATCTGGTCGAGGCGGTGGTGGACGTCCTGCAAGGTTTGTTTGAGTTCGGAAGCCATGGTGCGCTCCTTCATGGTTTATAATCGGCCCGGGTGTCGCCCGGGCTGCGTTTGAATCAAAACATTTATATAATCCAGGCGGCAAAGATCTTCAAGTCGATAAACCCCGCGACGGTTTCTTGAGAGGGCCGGAGCACCCGAGGCGGATAAATATCGGCGTTCACGCGCGGTCTGCGTCAGGGTGATCTATCGGATGGCCGTCTTATTTCCCAATCTGCACATTCCATCTTTTTTTTTGCCCCCAATTTAACTGCATTCGCAACATCGCGAGCCATCCTATCCATTTGAAAAATTGTGAAAATCACGAAAATGGTTAACTGGCGTCATGTGGTGCCTTAAGCACCCGAAATGAGAAAGCTCAAAATCGTTAACCCTGGTGCGCGCGGATGACCGTATCGGGTTAATCATGTTCGTCCAAGCAATTTTTTTCGGGCAGCGCGGGCACGCAAGCCCTGGGATTGAAGCCGCGGAGACGGCTAAAAGTCTCAAACTGCACATTCGTGGTGGTGGGTGTGTAGTAAAACAACTCCGAGAGGCCATGGTGAATCGGGTTGCCATTTGTCAAAAGCCGCCTGGTAGGCACCCGAAAAAAAGCCAAATGAGGCGGATTAACTTTTTTATGGAATCATAGCGCGTGACAACTTGCATACCGGCGCTAGCAGAATTATTTTATTAATATTTCTATATAATTATGCAACATGTTGGCTTTTTAAGAATTAGGCAGCCATCATTCGAAGGCGAAATATGATCCCCGTTGGAACACAGTTCCTTTGCAACTCCAGATGAAAGATCCCGTCGAGGGGAATGACACCAAATACATAAGATTGTTGGAGGCGAAATCATATGAGATCAAAGCCTTGTCCAATCTGCAGAGGTGATGGAGAAAAGGAACGCCAAGCCGGAGACTATTGCCTGCTTAAATGCCGCCAATGTCGTTTTGTCTACGTGGATGCGACCGATGAAGAGATTTTTGAGACGAATTTGCATTATGACGACGAATACCTGTGCCGATATGCCAAGACGCAGAGCAGCATGGATTTCCTCTGGTTCAAGCGCATTACCACGCGCCTGACTAGCGGCCGAGACGGACTTAACGTCCTGGATATCGGATGCGGCAACGGGGTTCTCCTGCGCCAGTTTCAGGACAGAGGATGCGTATGCTATGGAAGCGATCCATCCCCCTGGGCCGCCAAATGCGCACACCAGTACGGATACACGCTTCTCCCCTGCATCGAGGAGGCAGACATTGAGTCGGGCTTTTTCGACATAATTACTTCGACTTCAGCCCTGGAACACATGGCAACCCCTCTTGAACACATCAGGCACATTGTAAGATTGCTCAAACCGGGTGGCATTGCTTACTTTACCGTTCCAAACTACGGTTCACTGCCGATCCGTCTGCATATTGTAGAGGGCCGACTTATCACTCCGCCCGTCCACTGTAATTATTTCACAATCGATACCCTGAGAAATCTATTCGCCCGGAGAGGTATCGCGGAGCACCTGTCCAAGACGGTAGTTCGCAGTTACGGGATACCTGAAAGCTACGGCATATACAGATGGCTGTCGCGGAAGCGACCGGGAGACGCCGCCGGAAAAAAATCCAAGACTGAAATCAAGCCCAAGTATGGTTGGCCAATGAAAGCGCTTGTAAGCATCTACTACTGGTGCGGTACGCTCGGCGGTCTTGGTGACAAACTCGAAGCCTGGATCGAGAAGGCTAAATTGCAACTGTCAGCCAGCATGCAAATGGGATCACGCGTCTGATCGAAAAGCGATCATTTATCGTCCATTTCGGGACCTCCCAAGCCGATCACAGGTTTCTTTGAATTTGAGCTTTCACATCACCGATGGATTGCCGCGCGAGATCGACGTCGGCAAGCTTCGCTGGCCAAGTTCGGATGCGATCGCGACGGATGAACGGCTTTGACTGCATGGTGTTCATTTGCCGATATTATTTGTTCCGTCCCCCTTTGTCACCGCTGTAAGATCCGAAAACCACGCGTATACCGATAGCTATCTGGAATTTATGGGTCCATGGGCACATCATTCCCGGTGGTTAAAGAGGTGCCCTTGGTCCAATCCTATTCGTATTCCCGCAATTCCCGCACCAGCTCAACAAGTAGAGGTTTTCTCTGCATAAAAACTAAAGAGCCGGAGTTCATGGGCAGCTACGCTGGACGTAACCGTCCCCTGTGTGTAGCGGTCAGCGAAAGACTCATTTGAGATGGGAATGACTTTCACAGCATCAATCATTTGCGGGTTAGAGGGATAATCATCATCTCGGTGGCAGATAGCGGTTTCTGCAGATTCTGCACCGCGCCGTTCAGCCGCGAGGGCGGCGAGATCGGATAATCCGGGCGCCGGTCGTAATAGCGGCGGCCGCGAGACACAGCCACGCAAAGACATCGCCAATGCGGGTGTAGAGGCTCTGGTGGGTGAGGGCCGGCACCTGCTGGCTGGCCACGGCTTCCACGAACAGGCCGGTGGGATTTTCAATGCGTCCGGCGGGGTCGATGAATCCGCTGATGCCGGTGTTGGCCGCACGGATGAAACTGCGCCGGCTCTCGACGGCGCGGAAGACGCACAGGCTCAGGTGCTGATAAGGTGCACTGCTGCGGCCGTACCAGGCGTCATTGGTCAGGTTGACGAGCAGGTCGGCGCCGTTCAGGGCGGCTGCCCGGGTCAGCGCCGGAAAGATGGCCTCGTAGCAGATGAGCGGGGCCAGCCGGCGATCCTGCCACGTCAGGACCTGCCCCGGCGTGCCGGCCACAAAGTCGCCGACCTGGGCCACAAGTTTGCCCACGAAGGGCAGCCAGCGGCGCAGGGGGACGTATTCGCCGAACGGCACGAGGTGGGCCTTGTCGTAACGCTGGCCGATGCTGCCGTCGGGGCCCACCAGAAAGGCGCTGTTGTAGTAATTTACCTGGTTGTCCTGCCGGGTGAAATACGGGCTGCCGATGACGAAGGGGGTTCCGGCCTTCTGCACCCCGCGGCTGACCATGCCGGTCAGCACCTTGTTGTGATGCATGTGAAAGGGGGTGGCCGTCTCGGGCCAGACCACCAGGTCGGGTTGACCTTTGGCGGCCTGCAGCGAGAGTTGGATGTATTTTTTGGTGGTCGAGATCTGAAAGGCCGGGTCCCACTTGACGGCCTGGGGGATATTGCCCTGGACGACCGCAACGTTGACGCTGGGCGCCGTGGCCACCCGTTTTTCGATCTGGACCATGCGCATCTGTCCGTAGACGAGAACGGTGACGACGACGCCCATGGCGACCCCTCCCCAGGTCAGAGCTATTTTACGGCTGACCGGGCTTTCCTGCCAGCGCTTGCCGCTTCGCCAGAGCACGATCAGAAACAGGACAACATTGATCATCATGAGAACGAACGAAATGCCGTACACGCCCGTCATGTCCGCCATCTGGATCAAAGGGCGAAAGGCGTACTGGGAGTGGCCCAGAAATCCCCAGGGAAAACCGGTCAGCAGGTGGCCGCGCATGAACTCCAGCGCCACCAGGAAGGTCGGCAGCAGGACCGGCATCAGAATAGGGCTTTGTCGGGCATGGACGGCCAGGGTGGCCCAGGCGGCGGTGTAGAGGGCGATGTAGGCGGCGAGCAATGCCAGGATGCTGACGGCCACGGCCATGGGAACCTGGCCATAGGTCGTGATGGTGTGAGCGATCCAGTAGAGCAGTGACAAGGCGTGGGTCAGGCCGGTGACCATTCCCAGCCTGAAACCGGCCCAGGCACCGACGTCGCGCAGTGCCAGCAGCAGGGGGATATAGGCCACGCCGGCCAGAAAAAACAACCCGGTGCGGGGGAAGGCCGCGGTCAATGCCATCCCGGACACCAGGGCCAGGAACAATTTGGATCGGTCGATCGGGCGTCGGTCGGCCATGGCCGCCGATGGCGGTACCCCCGGTGATCCAGCTTCAAGATTCACGGGCAGCCTTTCCAGCGGTTTGACGATAAAAAAGCTTCCCCGTTAAGGGAAGCTCCGGAATGCGCGCATTATCGGCAAGCTCGCCTGGCGTGTCAACTGCAAATCGGTGCGTCCGTTGAAACGAGGCCGGCGGACCTTCGGGGGCGTGCGGCCGGTCAGCGTCGTGTCCGCCGGTCCGCCGGGCGGTCGTCTGTTGACCAACAGTGGACGCTCAGATCTGCTCCTGATTTTTACCGCCGTTGGGCGTGTGGTAGAAAAATCTGTCCCGGTAGCAGGTTTCGCAGTATTCGGCCCGTTCATTCTCGATGATTTCTTCGGGCGTGCGGAGTTTTTTGCCGCAGTTGTAGCAGATACAAGGTTTCTTGGCGGCGGGCGCCGACGGTTTGTTGCCCATGTTCGTCTCCCTGCTTGCGGCCATAGGGTGTGTATGCGATATCCGGCCTGGCCCCGACCGAAACGGGTTGGTTGAGGGCGTGCAGACCCAACGTGCGGCCTTGGTCATTAAAAAAGCAAGTGCTGTGCCAGACGGTGCGTGTTGATGGCGATTCTGATTGTGTATATTTTCTCAAGGCTTTAAAGGCGCCCTGACGCCAATCGAAGCCATAGAGAGACAACGGCCGATACATATTTGTAGACAATCCACCCGATTCACCGACAAAATTGTGTTTTCCCGGTGGCGCGGGGCATTGCCGACAGCCGTGAAGCGGTGTGGCTTTTCACAGCCCGACAAAAAGTGTATGCAATTAACGGTAGCCGCAGCCTGCGGCATGGCACGATAACGCTCGGGCGACCCTGAAGGCCAAGATGTGGTAGGTAGACAACGCAAAGGAGGCGATCGATGCGTATTCGGCAAACATCGGTTTTCATGGAAAGGGCGCTGGAGCGTTTCAAGGAAATAACGGAGCTATTGAACGAAGCCGGCATCAACATTCGGGCCCATTCGCTCGTGGGACACAGCAGCACGCCCTATAAAATTCTGAGAATGATCGTGGATGACACCGACCAGGCCGTCACGGTACTCAAGAATCGGGGCCTCAGCGTCAAGACCGACGAAGTCCTGGCGGTCGAAGTGGACGATCGCACGGGCGGTTTATACCGTATTCTGGATGTCCTCGAAAAGGAAGGACTCGAGTTGCAGTACACCTATGCGGCCGTTCATTGCGTCAGCACCAAGGCGGCCATGATTTTCAAATTCGATGAGCTGCCCCGTGCGGCTCAGGTTTTGGCCGAGCAGAATATCGTTCTGTTCGCTGCCGAGGAATTATAGCGGGAAGCGGCCATGCATCTGCCCGTCGCAAGAGCGTTGGGAGGGCTTCATTTCGGCGTTGTTGCCAACGCTGAATAGAATTATCGGCGCCCCCGCGGGCGCTTCAGGTCATTTCGGGGTTGATTCCTGCTACCGCCAAACGACCTTCAACCGCTGGTTGAGGGCCTCGAGAGAGAGGGCCGAATGAAGTCGGAATACGAAGCGGTCTGCCAGCGGATTCTGGCGGACGATCGGGATTTGGTGGGCGTCAGTTACCGAAAACTCGACTGCGGCTGCATGCAGTTCTGCGGCATCTCCCTGCAGGGGGAGACGTTGGGGTGCCGCCACCATGTCTCGGGCCAACCCCCGACGCGTAACCTGGAACCGCTGGTCTGCCTCAAATGCCGAAAGGACGAAGCATTCGCGGTCGAACGCACGGTGGTCAAAGGGATTGTTTGGGCCACCACCCCCCCTGAACCCGAAGTTCAGGCGCAAATTCGCCTCAAAGTCTTGGGACCGGGCGATAGCGTCCAACTTTAAAGACGCGTTTTTAAGCCGGACCATCGCCCTCGCCGCTGCCAATCCTCGAAAGGGCGATAGCGCCGCCGGGGGGGTGATGCGCTGCCGCCCCGATCCGATACCAACGGACCTGTTTCGGCTCCGCGCTTTCCCGGTCGGCGGTGACCACCGGCCTTCAGGCGTTAACCGGCTTGGCGGCCGTGTGGCGGTGGCGGCAAACCGCTTAAAAGAGGCTTTTCTTGACGGAAGTCGTTTCCACGATCGTGCCCATCTTCGCCATCGTGCTCCTCGGCTGGCAAGCCCGCCGCCGGGGGTTCATGCCGCCCGAGTTCCTGGGGCCGGCCAATCGCCTGGTCTATTATCTGGCGATCCCTGCCTTCATTTTTCGGTCGATCTCCAAGGCCTCTCTGGGCAGCCAGTTTCAAGGCGCGACCGTGTTTATCACCCTGGGGGCCTGCGCGGCCGCCTACGCTGTGGCCGGGCTGCTGTGCCGCCTGCGCCGGTTGCCTCCGGCGCAGGCCGGCACCTTCATCCAGTCGGCCGGACACGGCAATCTGGGCTATATCGGCCTTTCGATCGCCTTTTATTTCATGGGCGAAAGCGGGCTGGCCCGGGCCGGTATCATTGCCGGTTTCCTGATGATCACTCAAAATGCGCTTTCGGTCGTGGTCCTCCAGGGCTATGCGGCCCGTGAACGGTCGGTGGGCCTGCGGGCACTGGCGTTAAAGATCTTCGGCAATCCGGTGATCGGATCGGCCCTGGCGGGTGTAACGGCATCGGCGTTCGCCCTGCCGATGCCGCTCGTGGTGGCGCGCAGCCTTGACATGCTGAGCGGTCTGGGGCCTCCTGTGGCCCTGCTGCTGATCGGGGCTTCTGTGTCGATGTCGGCCATGCGGGCCAACCTGCGTGCCATTTTGACAACAGTCGTAATCAAGCTGGTCGTCCTGCCGGGAATGGGGCTGCTGCTTTACCGGTGGTTTCAGGTTCCGGCTGCCGACTACGTCCCCGGGTTGATTCTTCTGGCCTCGCCCACCGCCACGGTGACCTACGTGATGTCCCGGGAAATGCGCGGCGATGCCGATTTCGCGGTGGCGGCGATTTCGGCCAGCACGCTATTTTCGGCGGTCACGTTTCTTTTCTGGTTGACGGTGGTGGCCGGCGACCTGCGTTGAAACCGCACTCAATTCCACACCTTTCTTCCCCGTGACGGATGCCATGTTCCCCGCTTCGATTCGCAAGGCCTTAGGGGTCATGCCGGCCGTGACGCCCATAACGGACTTATGCCCATGCGTTTCCGCAAGAGCGGGATCATGATTAGCGAGCTCGAGAAAACCCCAGCCCGCCGGAGCGCACCCCCTCCCTTCGCCTCGAGTTCGGTCGAGTGGGTCCGGGCAACAGGCGTATCCGAGGCCATCCGACTGAAAGAGTGAACGCCGCGGCCTTCGACCCGATCCGAACGCTGTTGTTTTCGATGGCGCCAGGCGCCTGCACCTGCCCCTGCAGTTATCTCCATACCCCACCCATCGCTTGACATTGCGTGTCATTGTGGATAGTGCCGAACCGGCGGCCGTGAAGGCCCCTTCTCACTCGGGACGAATCGATCATGAGCGCTGCAGACAGCCACATCACGACGGGCATTGCCGAGCTGGATCAAAGACTGGGCGGGCTCGCCATCGGCGACAATGTGATCTGGTTTGACGCGGCCGGCAGCCTGGCGCCGCCCTTTGCCGCCCGCTTCATCGAGGCCTCCCTCGCTCAGGGCAAAGCCTTGATCTACGTCAGCTTCGACCGGTCCCCCCGGGCACTGATCCAGGATCTGGGCCCTTTGGCCGACAGTCCGCACCTGACGATTCTGGATTGTTTTACCGAAGGGAAGGGCGAGGGGTCGACGCTTTTCAGGCAGTTTTATCCGGAGGAAGGCAAACGGCGAAAATGCTCGGTGATCAACGTGGACGCGCCGGACGACCCCGCCAATGTCGTTCAGGCGGTATACACGGTTCACAGGACCCTTCAGGACGACGTCCGTCTGGTGTTCGAAAGTCTCACCGGTATGCAGGAACTCTGGGGCAGCGAGGCGCAAGTGCTGCGATTTTATTCCCGGGCCTGCCCGCGGCTCTACGAGCTCAACACGATTGCCTACTGGATCATCGAACGCGAGGCGCATTCGGTACGTCTGCGGGCCAATATCAGCAAAATCGCCCAGGTGGTCATGGACCTGACACTCAAGCGCGGCAAATCCACGCTCACCATCGTCAAGGCCCAGGGACGCAAGCCGGGCCAGTTGAACAAGCCGGTGCTGTTCTGGAGCGATGACGACACGGTGCGCTTCGAGAACGATCAGCAGGCCCTGGGCAAGCTGAACCTGAGTGCACGCCTCAAGTCACTGCGCCAGGCCAGGGGCATGAGCCAGAAGGAACTGGCCCGGGGAATCGGCGTCACCCCCAGCACCATCTCCCAGATCGAGGGCCATCTGATCTACCCCTCGCTGTCCGCGCTGGTCAAAATGGCCGAGATCCTGGCGGTCGACGTGAACGCCTTCTTTCAGGAACAGGCCGGTGATCCCCGTCCCGCCGTTTTCAGCGGTAAGGGCTGGGTCACCGCTTCCGACCGGCCGCATGAAGAGATTACCGTGCGAAGCTTGCTGCCCACCGCTTTCGACGTCGCATCCGAGGTCTACCTGGTCGAAATCCAGGGCTCGGCCGTCATCGAACACCATTTCTGGGTGCACAAGGGCGAGGAGATCGGCTATCTCCTGTCCGGCCGCCTGGAGGTCTCGATCCGGGATCGGATCCATGCGCTCGTCCCCGGAGATCTGGTCTACCTCACGGCCGACACACCGGCGTCGTGGCAAAATCCCGCCCCCGAAACCGCTCGCCTTCTATGGCTGAAGCTCAAACCCTATCAGACCAGCCCCTGATCGTAGATGGCATTCACCACCCGCGTGAAACCGGCGATGATGGCCCCGGTCATGTAATTGCCCGGCTGGCCATATTCCTCCGCCGTATCCAGGCAGCGACGGTGAATATTCGTCATGACTGTTTTGAGCCGCTGATCGACTTCTTCGGCCGACCAATTCAGCAGCATACGATTCTGCGACATTTCCAGCGCGGCCACCGCCACCCCGCCGGCATTGGCCGCCGTGCAGGGCGCGTAGACAATGCCGCTTTCCAGAAATACGTCGATCGCCTCGGGGGCGGCGGGCAGATCGGCTCCTTCGCACACGAGCTGGATGCCCCGGTCCACCAGATTGGCGGCATCTTTGGCGTTGATCTCGTTTTCGGCCGCACAGGGAAAGGCGCAGTCGGCGGCATGGTTCCACAGGGGGTTGTGGTCGAGGCTGTGATCGGCCTCGGCGTATTGGGCCTCGGAGTATTTGTCCACATAGTCGCGGATGCGGCCGCGCTTGATGTTCTTCAAGCGCTTGATGAAGGCCAGCTTGCCGGCGTCGATGCCTTCGGCGTCGTAGATGAATCCGGAGGAATCTGACATCGTGAGCACTTTCGCGCCCAGGGCGGTGAGCTTTTCCACGGTGTGCTGGGCGACGTTGCCCGCACCGGACACCAGGCAGCGCCGCCCCTCCAGGGTGCGGTTGCGCGTGGCCAGCGCTTCGGCGGCAAAGTAAACCACGCCGTAACCGGTGGACTGCAGCCGGACCTGGCTGCCACCCCAGTCCAGGCCCCGGCCGGTGAGGACGGCGGCGTGCTCGCCGCTTTGCTTGCGGTACGCACCGAAGAGATAGCCGATCTCGCGCAGGCCCACCCCAAGCCCGCCGCCGGGGACGTCGATGTCGGGGCCGATGTGGTGGGCCAGCTCAGCCATGAAGCTCTGGCAGAAGCGCATGACCTCGTTGTCCGACTTGCCCTTGGGCTCGAAGTCGCTGCCCCCGCGGGCCCCGCCGATGGGCAGCATGGTCAGGGCGTTCTTGAAGACCTGCTCCAGCGCCAGGGCCTTGAAGGTCGAGAGGCTTATCGAGGGATGGAAGCGCAGCCCCCCCTTGAACGGCCCGAGAACGCTGCTCATCTCTACGCGGTAGCCGCGGTTGACCTGGACCTGACCGGCGTCGTCCATCCACGGCACCCGGAAGACCACGCTGCGTTCGGGTTCGACCAGGCGCTTGAGGATGGCCTGCCGGTCGAAATCGGGCCGACGGTCCAGCACCGGCCGCACCCAGCCAACCAGCTTGTCGACAGCCTGATGAAATTCTTTTTCCTGCGGATCGCTATGTTTTAGCCATTTGAGGACATCCGTCATGATTTACCTCCCGCGGATTGGGATTCGGTTTGATCAGGCGTCGATGATCTCCAGGGCCTCATGGCGGTAGGCATCCATGATGAAGGGAATGCCTGTGATCCGGGCGCATTCCTCGGTCAGGGAAGCCAGATCGCGGCGGCTGACATGTTCGACCCCCCAGCTTCGTGCACCGGCCATGAGCTGCTGAAGCCCCACCCGTATCTTGTCGGAAACGTTGTAGATCCCGATGGCCCCCAGGGGCAGCTTGTCCACCTCGTCACCGTACTTTTCCTTGAGGGTCTCGTAGTTCATGAAAATCTCCTCTTTGGTGAAGCCGTGTTTGGAGACGGTCGAGGGCAGCCCGCCGTCTTCGCCGCGCAGCCATCGGGAGGCGTTCTTGCCCACCATGCCCGGGATCATCAGGGCCCGCCCCATGCAGACGGCCTTGCAGTAGGGCGCCCCCAGGGCCAGGGCCTTGAAGACATGATCCTCGCCGGAAAAGCCGCCGGCAAAGGCGATATCCGGTACGGGGCGCCCCTTCTCCTCCAACCGCGCGCAGAGCTCGTAGGCCATGGCATGCAGGTGCAGCGCCGGGACGCCCCATTCGGTCATCATGCGCCAGGGGCTCATGCCGGTGCCGCCGGGGGCGCCGTCGATGGTCAGCAGATCGATGCCGGCGTCGCTGGACCAGCGGATGGCCATGGCCAGCTCACGCATGGGATAGGCGCCGGTTTTGAGCGTTACCCGCTTGGCGCCCAGGGCGCGCAGCCGCTCCACCTCGCGCATGAATCCTTCCTGGTCGATGAAACCCAGGCGCGAATGGCGCTCGAATTGCTTGAGCGGGCCGGCCTTGAAAGCTGCTTGGTTGGCGGCATCCTCCGGATCGGGTGTGACGATATAGCCGCGTTTTTTGAGTTCGAGGGCCCGCTTCAGGGAATTGACCTTGATCTCCCCGCCGATGCACTTGGCCCCCTGGCCCCATTTGAGTTCGATGGTTTCCACCTTAAGTTTGTCGAGGACGTATTCGGCCACGCCGTTGCGCGTATCTTCAACGTTGAGTTGCACCAGGATGTCACCGTAATCCTCCCGGTAGCGTCGGTAGAGTTCAACCCGGCGATCCATTTCGGGGGATTTGGCAACTTTGCCGTCCGGGCCGAATTCGAGCTCCGGATCGATCCCGCAGACGTTTTCACCGCAGACCAGGCTGATGCCGCTGATGGCCGCCCCGATAGCGAAATGATCCCAGTTGACACGGGCGATCTCGGTGCTGCCCAGTGCGCCCGTGAAAATGGGCACCTTCATTTTGACCTTGTGGGATGTGCCGAATGCGGTTTCGGTGCTCACGGCCGGGAAGGTGGCCAGGTCGGGGTCGGCCGCCACGCCCTTGGCGCCCAGTGCGTAGCCCATGATGTTGAGATGGGAGTAGTCCACGGGGTAGTCTTTGTCGGCTCCGGCCGTGACGCTCCCGAAGGGCTGGGGATAGAGCAGTTCACGCCCCCGAAAAGTGGCCTGGAAGAGATCGCAGTTGCCCTTGCAGCCATCCAGGCAGCGACTGCAGAGTCCTGACTGGGGCGCGATGTCGCGGGAGCGGTTCTTGGTCAACAGGGCGTCATTGGCATTGGCTTGCTGCAGGTTCATGAACTCCTCCTTGTGGGTTGAATGGCCGCCGGGATCTTGGGGCCGCGGTCACAGGCGATGCACACCAACGGAGCACAACCGGCCGGCGGCCTAATGCCGCTCGCGGGCGGGGCGGCAGGGCCGTAAGTCGGAAAACTCCCGCCCGATGTCCAATCGCTGGTTGCCGTCGGGACAGTCTATGGTGAATTAGTATAACTTATTAATGTATAAGGATGGCGCCAATCCGTACCGCGTGCGTCGGTTTTGCGCCGCTAAGCAGGCGACCCGCCGCCCGCGCCGGAAAAATCCCGCAATGCCCCCATGGGAAATGTATAATCAGAGAGGCGGGTGAATTTTAGGGCCACCCACTTCAAACGATACGTTCGACACTGTTCGACAACGATGGAGAAGCCAGATTAAGTTTAACTAATTTATCTTGTCAAGCCTTGTGTGCGGTCAAGGACGATCAGGCGGGGGATGCGGTGGGTTACTGTAATGCTTGATTTGGGAAGTGTGATTTGCTGATGATATAAAAAGGCGGAATCGCTCAATGGACCGGGCCAATACCGATTCCGCCATAAATTTACGCTTGGACCTCTGGGGGCTGCCGGATGTCGGCGGGCAAGGCGCAAGCTATGTCAAGCTTTCATCTATTTTTTATCGAGAATCAGACGGCATACCTTGGTTTCCGGTGCAACAAAGAACAATACCGCCAGAATCGCCAGGGGCAGAGCGAACAGTATTCCTAATACGGGAACGATGACGCCACCGATGATACCGAGCGCGGCGGCCAAGGCGAGCACAATCATTCCCACCGTGCGACTGGACAATTTTTTTGATTCGCAATCATATCTATTCATTTTTACAACCTCCCGTCGGTTAATTAAAAAAATAATAATAATAGTATACACGAACGCGGATCGATCAACCTTGTGGCCCTCAGGGTTTAGTGGTAGCCTGATTCCCCCGAAAGAGAGCGGCGTCCGAGAGGCGATTGTCTGCTTTTGGTTCAAGACTTTGGATCAGTTCATGGAATCCACCCAGCGCCGAATGTCCGGCAAATGCTGACTTGCCTGTCGGGAAGGCGAATCGAACCGTTTTCTTGATGACGGGTTGTCGCAACCGGGGGGGCCTCGTAATAATGCCCCGTCCCCAGAATAGAAGGTCGGCCCATTGAATCATTTCACCACACACCGTCCGCTACTCATGAGCACCCAATGGATGGTTACCACCGATCATCCCCTGGCGACCCAGGCTGGCGCCGGTGTCCTGGAAGTCGGTGGCAACGCCGTGGATGCGGCCGTGGCGGCCAACCTGGTGATGACCACGGTCCGACCCCATATGTGCGGTCTGGGGGGTGACCTGTTCATGTTGATCTACACGGCTTCCAACGACAAGCTGGAGGTGCTCAACGCCTCGGGTCGCGCGCCGTCATCAGCAACGCGCGAGGCTTATCGACGGCAGGGATATCGGGAGGTGCCGGAAACCGGTATTCACGCCGTCACTGTCCCGGGAGCGATCGCGGGATGGCAGGCCGCCTTGGAAAGGTATGGCTCCCTGGGGCTGGACACGCTTCTGGCCCGGGCATTGCCCTACGCGCGTGACGGGTTTCCGGTTTACGCTGAACTGGTCCAGTTCATCCGGGAGCGGCTCGAACACCTGCTCGCCGACGCCGCGGCCAGGGAAACCTTCCTGCCGGGCGGACGTATCCCCCGGGTGGGCCAGCGCCTGGTACAGCCGCGTCTGGCCGAATCCTACGTGGCGCTCATGGAGGACGGGCCGGACGCTTTCCACCGCGGAAGACTGGGGGAGGCCCTTCTAACCTTTTCTGCCGGTCGGGGGGGGTTCTTAACTGCCGCTGACCTGGACGCCCACACGGTGAACTGGCAGCGGCCGATAACCACCGACTACCGCGGTTTCACGATCACCACTGCGCCCCCCAACTCCCAGGGCATTGCTTTGCTGATGCAGGCCAATATGCTGGCGCATTGCGATCCGGCCGCCATGGCCGTGGATTCGGCCGAACTGGTGCACCTGATGGTGGAGGCCAAGAAGCTGGCTTTTGCTGACCGGGACGCCTTTGTCTGCGATCCGGATTTTCATCCGGTGCCGGTGGCGAACATGCTGAGACCGGAGGTGGCATCCGAAAAGATCGCCCGGATCGACCCCGAGCGGGCGGCGGCAATCGATCCCCCCCGGGACGTCATCCGGGGCGGGGAAGATACGGTCTACCTGACCGTGGTGGACGCCGCGGGCAATGCCGTGGTGCTGATCCAATCGCTTTTCGAGGCCTTCGGGGCTTGTGTGATGGTGCCCGCAACGGGCATGCTGCTCCATAACCGGGCCCGGGGCTTCACCCTGCAGGCTGACCATCCCAATGTGCTGGCCCCGGGCAAGCGACCCTATCACACCCTGCATCCGGCCATGATCTTGAGGGGCGGCCGTCCCGCCATCCTGCTGGGCAGCCCGGGCGCCGACGGCCAGACCCAGACCAATATCCAATTGGCGATCGACCTGATCGATTTTGGGGCCGACGCCCAACAGGCCAACGAGGCCCCGCGCTGGCGCTCGAACCCGGACGGCAGCCTTATGATCGAAAACCGCTTCCCGCAAAAGACCATCGAGGGTCTTGTGACCCGGGGACACGACGTCCGGGTGTTGGAGGCCTATGCCACCATTATGGGTTCTTCCCAGGTGATCGCTATCGATCACGACAACGGCGTGCTCCAGGCCGGCGCCGACCCGCGGCGCCAGGCCTATGCCATCGGCCGGTGAATCCGGCGCCTGATGCGGGCTCGCCGGTCAACGCCGGTATTCACCGCTTCGATACCAGACCGGTTCCTTGGCATCTGGCCGATTTATTAGTGCAGGCGCCGCTTTTTAGGTGCCCGGCATCCCTTTCGGGCGCCATCCGCCCGCCCGGGGCCTGGACGGCCGGGCGAGCCCTGCAGGCCTTTATTTACCGCTAATCACGCTCCTCATACCCTGCAGGCGATACCTCCCATTCAGAAAACCGCAGGCCGACGCACCGTGCCGCGGCCATTGGTTCGCCGACCGTCAGGCGGCCCGCCGACGCCGCATGCGTTCGATGGAGATCTTGATGCTGTCGCGCATACGGCTGATGGCGTTTTCGAGTTCGCCGATCTCGTCCTTGGAGGAAACCTCGATTTCGGCATCCAATTCACCCACGCAGATGCGGTCGGCCACGCCGGCCAGGTGCCGGATGCGCGCGGTCAGGTTGCGGCCATAGAGCAGGATGACCACGGCCAGGAACACAAACCCGCCAACGAGGGCGATCGTGTTGGCCTGGCGCGTCTCCCCGGAGAGCTGGCTCACTTTGGATTCGATAACCTGGATCGGATGAACGAATTCTTCCGTGTCGGTGGTGGCGGCAACGACATATGGCGTCCCGGAAACGGGAACCGCAACCATGTATTTCTGGATAACCTCTCCCTGGGCATTGCGCCAGCTGTAAAACCCCGCGGATGGTTTCCCGTTTTGCACCGCTGTGAAAACGTTCCAGAAATCGGCGAACCCCTTGCCCTGGTCCGATCGGAGCGTTTGGACGTCCGAACCGACCAGGCGGGGGTTCACGTGGGCCCAAATCCGCCAGATGCCGTCCGGGCCGGGCCGTTCGTAGAGGAACGTATAGCCGCTGACCCCCATTTTCTGGTTGGCGATCTTCTTGAAATAGATATCCCGGTTGAATTGATCGTTCTTCAGATCGGGGTGACTGTAAAGGTATTGCCGGGCCTGCAGGGCCACCGACTCGGCCTTGTCGGTGAGCGACCGGTTGACCACCTGCCAGACGATAGCGGTCGTCTCCGAAATCGCCAGCGCATTCATTTGCTTCATTTTATATAGGGAATAAGCGCTGCTGGCCGCGTAGATGAGAATAAATGGCACCAGCATGAATAGCAGGAATTTGAATGTCAGCCCGAACTTCCGCGATCGGCGATGAACTGCGGCTGTGACGGGGTCTTGGGCCGTGGTGTCCATCTCGCCGGCCTTGCGGCCGGCTGGCGTGCTTTTTTCCACCGGAACGGTATCCACAAAGTTGTTGGCCGCTTCCACGGTGGCCTTTTTGGCCATTGGATTGTGTTTCACGATGCGGAAACGGTGTCTGCAGCTTTTGCAGGTGATCCAGGCCTGCTTGGATCGAATGCGTCCGGGATCGATATTGTATTTACGTCCGCACTCTTCGCAGATGACAATCATGGGGCTCTCCTTGATCCTTTCGTGACTGGTCTTTTGGGGGTTCGATATTGTTCTTCAACCCCAATGCGGCATTGGGCGATCGCGCTGATTGATCGCTTCACCCACGTATTGCTTCGGTTTCAAGACGGCGGTCGCCCAGAGCTGAAAATCCGCATCCAGACCTGGCGACAGCCTTCGGGCCGCTTGGCGATAGCGGGTGCCTAACGGTCCGATTTTATGCGGTCATAAATTGTCGCGGCCTTGATGAGCTCCGGGGGTATGCTGATCCCCAGGGCGGTGGCCCGTGCCCGGTTGATGCAGATTTCGCCGCGCCGGGGCATCTGGACGGAGAATTCGCCCGGGGACTGACCGGCCAGCACATAGGCGGCCACCGTCCCGGCGTAATGTCCCTGCTGGTAGCCGGAAATGGCTTCGGAGCAGAGCAGGCCGCCTTCCACGGCCCACTTCCAGAAGCCAAAATCCGGGAGGCGGTTGTTGCGGATGGTCCAATTGAGCACTTGGTCAGGGTCGACATGTTTGCCCGCGTCGTCCCGGAGGGTGTGATAGACAATCACCAGCAGGGCATCCGCTTTTTTCTGGACATCACGGACGAAATCCTGCCACTGGCTGAAGCGGCCGATCTGGGCTGCGGCCGTAATCGTGACTCCGGATTGGGACGCCGACGCCCTGACCCGCTGCATGATGGGTGCCCCGGTGGGGCCGTCGTCGCAGATGACCGCTATTCGCTTGATGCCCGGCACCAGCTGTTTGAGAAGCTTCAGGCTCATCTTGAAGCGCTCGCGCTCGATGCATCCGGTCACGTTGCCGCCTGGCGATTTAAGGCTTTGAATGTATCCATATTTGTTGGGATCCGCATTGACGCCCAGAAAGACAAACGGGGTCGAGGAGCCGGCCAGCTTACGCACCACGTGGGCCTGGGCGTTGTCGTCCGATGCAATAACGACATGGGGTTTCCAAGCGGCGATCCGGTCGATGGCCTGGGCGGCGATGCTGGCTTTCCAGTCGGCGGTCGTCCGGCGTTTGGTGTCCATGTAAAAAGCTTCCACATTGATGTTCTTCCCGGGCAGATAACGCTCCTCGTTAAGGGCCTGCAGAATGCCGCGGTTGACATTTTGAAGCCATGCATATTCCTCGTGGTAGCTGTGCAGCAGGAGAACCCGCTGGCGGTCTTCCGGCGGCAGGGGTTTCATGATGTACCTGTCGTCGGGGTCGCTGTCCGTTGAGAAAGAAGCGGCCGCGATCGGCACGGCCTTGAAGAGCAGCGCCGCCAGGCAGATGCATGCGATGAGCGAAAGGGGTGTTTTCATGTGCGAACTCCTTTGACTGGTTTGGGGGCGGCCTGCACGCCGGGCACCGCCCGTGCGAGAAGTGAAGACCTGGCATTTATATGGGTGACACCGACATGCAGGCGTCAGGCTTGCAGGGTGGCGAGCATCTGTCTGATAAACGTCAGCCTGCGTTCGGGATCGGGGATTTCCCGGGATAGGTTGTTCACGATATCCGGAGCTGACTTGGCCGTTATCCGGTGCGGCGTGATTTGCATATCTTCCAGCACATCATCCAAAAGGGCTGCGGCAATCGGCCCGATGGCTTTGCCCAACTCGGATTTGAGTTGGGTCATAAAAGCATCCGGTACACTGGTCCGGGTCGTCTCCACCCTTACGATCAGTTGGTTGTCCGCCAGCCGCTGCATGATCGGGCCGATGGCGATCATGTCGAGATCGAGCTGGCGGGCCACTTCGCCCAGAGACATTTTGCCATCCAGGGCCAAGAGCGTTTTCAAGGCCCGGGCATCCAGCGAGGCGCCGGAATTCACTTTCACTGCGCGTTTGAATACCAGTTGGGCGATGTCCCCTGTTCCGGGCATTGGTGGTCCTTTCGATTCAGCCTTGAAGGTACACTGTCGGGTGGCGGGCCGCCGCGTTTGGTGTGCATAAACCCTGTCGCCCCTGCCTGACCGACGCTGTGGATGGTCCAATAAATTGGTAAGACCAATTATTTAATACCCAATCGACCAATGAATTGTGCAGATGTGCAGATCTTATGCCAAGACGGATGCTTTGCGGATCTGCTTTGAATTAAATGACTATCCCGGCGCAGGCATTTAAACGTTTCGCCTAAATGACGCCGAACGTCAGCGTTGCTGACAAAATTTGTCACGGGGACCGGATCGTTGGCCGCCTTACGATGACTCATCCCGGGAGCACGACCGCTAAAAGTCGACGCGCTGTCGAACGAGATTGCCTCGCTTGGCAGCGAACAGTCCGAGGGCGTCGCCCTGATCAACCCGGTGGTCAACGAAATGGACAAAGGTATGCAGAACAATGCCGTCACGGCCGAGGAATTCGAATTGGCCTGCGAGGAAAGAGGCGCGTGGGTGGACCAGATGCAAGCACTGGAGACCGAACCGGGGCCGGCGTTCGGGTTCCGTGTGGATGTGCGTTAGATCCTGGGCATGGCCAGAATAGCGGGCCTGGTCAAAATGGTGTTGGATATCGACCGTGTGCTCCTGGAAGCGGAAATCGATACCCTGACCGAGGCGGCCTGAGCGGGCGCCTCAGGGCGGCTTCGGTCGCCGCGTCGCTAATCGGCCCGGGGCGCGTCGTAGGGAGGTTGATGCAGGACTTGGTGGACCTTATTGGCCAGTTCACTGCGGGTGACAGGCTTCATGATCAGCGCGGTGATGCCCAGCTGTTTTGCGGTCTGGGCCGTTACCACCTCACTGTAGCCTGTGCAGAGGATGATCGGCACGATGGGGTTGCGCTTGCGGAGCGCGGCGGCCAGTTGCAAGCCGGTGACCTCGGGCATGGTCTGGTCGGTGATGATCAGATCGTAGGCGTTCGGGGTCTGGATCAACCGATTGCGCGCCTCGACAGCACTGCGGCAGGTCGTGACACGGTAGCCCAGTCCCTCCAGATGCTTCTGAACGACTTCGAGAAACACGGCCTCGTCATCGACGCAGAGAATCTTCTGGCTGCGGCCTCGGGGAAGGCGGTCGGAGGGCCCGGGGCCCTGAGGGCCGGCTTTTAGGACCAGCGGCAGAAAGACAGCAAAGGAGGTCCTTCCCGGGCCATTATCTTCCACCTCGATCAACCCGTTCAGGCTTTTGACGATGCCGAAGGTGACCGCAAGCCCCAGGCCCGTGCCCTCCTGTTTTTCCTTGGTGGTGAAATAGGGCTCGAAGATGCGTTCCAACAGGGCCTTCGGGATGCCGGGCCCGGTATCGGCAATCGATATTTTGACGTAATCGCCGGGTGGTATGCTTAGCGACAAGGCGAAACGGGGTTCGGCGAAACGCTGATTTTCAAGGGCCAGGTTGAGCGTCCCGCCGGTTTGCCGCATGGCCTGATAGGCGTTGGTGCCCAGATTCATGATGACCTGATGAAGTTGGGTGGCGTCGGCCACCACCATGTCCTTTGCGGCGGTGAAATCGGCGCTGATCCGAATGGTCGCGGGCAGGGTGGACCGCAGGAGTTTGACCGCTTCTTTCAATAGCGGGGTTACCGCCAGAGGCGCCAGGTCCTTATCGTCCCGGCGGCTGAACTGGAGAATTTGTTTCACCAGCGAGCGGGCCCGGTGGCAGGCGTCCAAGATGCTGGTCAGATAGCGTCTGAGGCCCATTTGGGCTTCGGCCGTCTCCAACTGGGCCAGTTCGGTGTACCCAAGGATACCTGCGAGGATGTTATTGAAGTCGTGGGCGATCCCGCCGGTCAGCGTACCGATCGCCTCCATTTTCTGAGTTTGCTGCAATTGGTTTTCCAGATCGGCTTTGTCGGCCGCCAGTCGTTTTTCTCTGGTAACGTCCCGGACAAAGGCCCCCAGCGCCACCGGTTGGCTGTTTTCATCGGTAATGACCCATCCGCGCGCGCTGATCAGAACGCTTGTGCCCCTTTTGTTGACGTACTCGATCTCCAGAGGGTCGTCGTTGACGAGACCGCGCAGCAGATCGTCCACATTCCGGGCGATACGGGTGTGGTACTTCGAATTGACGAGCGTATGGTAGGGTCGGCCCTGCAATTCTTCCAGCGGATAGCCGGTCAGTTTGAGCAGGCTCCGGTTGGCGTCCAGGATTCGACCCTCCAGATCCACGAGGATGATGCCCTCCGGATTGGAATTGAAAAAAGAGCGGAAGCGATGCTCGTTTTCACGCAGCGCCTTTTCGGCAAGTTTGCGTTCGGTGATGTTGCGGCCGACGGACTGGATTTCCGTCAGACGGCCCGTATCATCGAAAATTCCGCGATCGGTCCACTCTTCCCAAATGGGCCGGCCGTCCGGCCCGCGGGTCATGATATCGTTGGCCTCGATGGGATGCCCGGGGCTTAAGCGGGCAATGATCTCCAGGGCTTGCTCGTGGGCCGGTCGGGAAAAAAGCATTTCAATGTTGCGCCCGATGACCTGGGATTTGTGTTTGGCCTTGTAGCGGCAGTAGGCGTCATTGGCGAAAATGACACGTCCCTCCGGCTTCCAGCGCAGAACGAATTCGGCCAGGTCCTCGACCACGGATCGGTAGCGCTCCTCACTCTTGACGAGGGCATTTTCGGCTTGCCGGCGCTCGGCCAGCTCGGCTTCGAGTTTGGTGTCCACCTTGGCCTTGTCCATGGCGATGGCCGCCAGTTCGGCAAAGCGATTCAGCATTTCAAACTCGTGGTCTTCGATCCGCCGGCCCTGCTCGGTATGCAGGAAGCCGATGACGCCGAGCAGTGAATTCTTGGACTTGAGCGGCACACCGGCAACGGAATGGACGGCGTCCCAGGCGGCGTCGGGGTGGCGTCCCGGCCAGCTCTGGTAATCGTTGATCAGGATCGGGCGTTTGTTCTGCCAGACCTTGCCCACCAGGCCGTCGCCCTTTTCAATCGCAAAGCCGACGATCGGTCGGTAGAGGCCGAAACCGATCTTGAGGACAAGGGCATCGGTTTGCGCTGTATGCTGGAAGAAAAAACCGTGACATGTGTTCATCAGCGCGAGGGTGTGCTTTAGCATAATTCTCAGGACTTCAAGCGGCGCAACCCGGCCGGCAACGGCCAGCATAATATCCTGAAGGGCGCGCATGTATTCAGTCTGTCGCCGTCGGGCGACAGTTCTCCCCTGCCTGGTCTGGACAGGCACCATGGCGCCATCAATCGAAAGGGGGCGGCCACTTTCATCGCGAATCATCCTGGCCGTGACGCTGCACGGCACGCTTAATCCGTCGCGGCGCCTGAAGTGCAATTCGACCCGCTTGGGCTGATATTCAATCCCCCCCAAAAAGGAAGGCCACACCGAACGGTCGGCCAGAAACGCACGCTCGGGAAGGCACTTCACTGCCTGGGTCGATGCATACCCCAGGATTTCAGCCGCCGCCGGATTGACATCCAGGAAGCGACCGTCGGGCGATATTCGGAAGACGCCAACGGGTATGTTCTTCAGCAGGTCGCGGGCGAGGGGGTCATTTTCCATGGGCACAGCCAAATGTTTCAACAGTTTCAGACGGATCAGCCATATCGGCCTTGCCAGCGCCAGGGTCATGGGCTTCTTCCGGGTTGCGGGGAAGCCTTGAAGATTCAATGTGTATCTGCGCCGCCATTGTTGCCAGACGATGCACCTATATCAGAATCACAAATAAATTCAATGCGTTAAATTAAAATACCCCCATCTTGTGTAGGATAATGCAGTGATTCCGGTAGGTTGTCGCATCATGCCGCTCGGGTTGCAGGTGTCCGCTTGTCGTCGGCGCACCAGTGAATAATATATTGATAGTAATAACAAAAAACGACGGCTTGGAGTGGCTTGGAGAAATGTTAGGATGTTCGATCTGTTTATTTTGATAATGCTCGAGAGCTGGCGGGTTTTGCTGGAAGCCTCCATCTTCATTCTGGTTGGCCTGACGGCCGCCGGCCTGATCCGGGTCTTTCTCAGCGCGGATGTCATTGCCCGGCATTTGGGCCGGGGGCGTTTCATGCCGGTCCTCAAGGCCGCGCTGCTGGGTGTTCCCCTTCCATTGTGAAGCTGCGGCGTTCTGCCGGCAGCCGTGTCGCTGCACCAACAGGGGGCCAACAAGGGGGCGGTGACCTCGTTTCTGATTTCAACGCCCGAGTCGGGAGCCGATTCCATTGCCATCACCTATGCGCTTCTGGATCCGATCATGACCGTGGTGCGTCCTCTGGCGGCGTTTCTGACCGCCTTCACAGCCGGCATCGCCGTCAATCGCGCTGAGCCGGATGCGCCGGCCGTTTCGACCGGGCTTTCCGGGGAGGGCGCGCCGGAAGGATTTTCCTCGACAAGAGTGGCGAGCCAAACACCGAAGGCCGTTTGGGGTGTGACCACCAAAAGAGTGTTTCAGGAACTGCGGTTTGCCTTCACGGATTTCTGGGGAGATATGGCGCCGGCATTTTTTGTCGGGGTTTTGCTGGCTGGATTGATTTCGGCCCTGATCCCGGCGCGCATTCTGACGGAATATCTCGGTGGCGGACCGATTGCCATGCTGATCATGCTGGCGGCGGGGATACCGCTTTACATCTGTGCCAGCGCGTCCACGCCGATTGCTGCCGCTCTGATTCTGAAGGGGGTCAGCCCGGGGGCGGCCCTGGTTTTCCTTCTGGCCGGACCGGCCACCAATGCTGCGGCTCTGGCGGTTGTGTTGCGTACCATGGGCCGGCGTACGACGGTCATCTATCTCGTATCCATCGCCGGGTGCGCGCTGCTGTTTGGCCTGCTGCTGGACGCGCTCTATACGGCTGCGGGGCTTTCCGCTGTGGCCGTAGCCGGAAAAGCGGCCGAGGCCATCCCCGCGGGGCTGGCGCTGGCCGCTGCGGTCGGGCTTCTGGTCATCACTTTTTACGGTTTCTGGCGGAAATACGCCCGTGAAGCCCAAACTGACAAGGTGCTTTCCAGTGACCAGACCGCGGGCCTTGCCATTCTGCCACACCCCCGGGCGGGGCAGCCGCCCGAAGGTCCCACCTGAAACCGCCCCTGACGGGATCGGTCGATCCCATTAGATAAATTTAGGACCATTGTTTGGGGCCGGTCGCTGTGATCGTGAGGAACAATGACATTTGGATTCCGATCATCAAAGATGCCCAAACATGCAGGCTACGGCTTACCTATCGCTAATTGCCTCCGTCATTACCTAAACAGCGAACCAGAAAAATTAAGGTAGGAGGATTTAACCATCAGAGCGCCATGAAAATTTCTGCCTTGTCCATTCTGTTTTTGGGTCTATATTATAGTTTAATTTTAATTATTGAAATTCAGGAAAAAAAATGCTTTGCAGTATCGATACCGATATGACACCGGAAATCCATCAGAAGATCAGTGCACTCGAGAGAGACCTGGGTAAAATTCTGCTCGCCTTTCGATGTCACGACCTTAAGCCTTCCGAAATTAGCGATAGCGAACTGCAAAAAATAAAAAAAGTCGAGAACCAGATCGGCTTATCCCTTGTTGCAGTGGATGCCTAAAAAGCATAGGTGTACAAAACGTGCTCCCCAGGACAGTGGTGTACATTGGATTTCACGATCCCCTAAAGCTGCTTGATTACCACTTGTTCCGTTTTAGTTTCATTTCACATGTACGCATTCAGCACTGATTCGAGTTTGATCGTGAAACACGTACGCGTCGTCCTCGAAGAATAAACAAGTCATCAACCAACAACCAAATCAAGGAGACACCAATGGACGTTAAAGACTTTTGCTCGGCGATGGAAGCGGAGATGGCTGCATGGAAAGCCAAAATGTATGATGCCATGCGTAAAATTGACAAGCTTGGCTCGGCCGAAAAAGAGAAGATTTTGATGAACGTGCAGGACCTCAACATGATCATGGACGACATGGCTCAGCGTGTCGAGCAATTGCGCACCGAGTGCCCGTCCGACTGGAGCCCCGTTAAAAAAGAGTTGGAGCAGGGCAGCATCGACATGCGCGGCAAGTACGATGAAACCATGGATGCCATCGGCAAAGCCTCACCGGTGTCGATTGCGGGCTGACGGCATCAGCCCATACCATCATCCGCAAGGTCGGCTCCATTAGCCGACCTTGTCCATATAGTTTGAGGGGACTTCCGGATAATAGGGCGGTCCCTTTTTCTGTTTTTGACCTAACGCGCAAAAGGCGATCCGAAACACCGCATCCGGAGGGCCTCTCATTCGAGCCACTAACTTGGATTTTTCACTCACCTGGGGTGTTCATTGGCGAGATCTTGCGGGTGACGCCGTCGTCTTCTAGTGCGAGCCCATGAAAACAAAGCCAATGGGCACCTCAGGGAGCGCTTGCAGACTATTATTTTTCTGCGTTCCCAGAAATCAGAGCAGGTTATGAACTGTCACTGGAAAGATCATACCTCGCATAGCGCATGGATCATCGATATTTTTTTATTAAATTTGATTGGGTAGAAAATTTATATGAAATATTCGGTTTAAAATGTTTATCATCGATTCGCTCAATCTGGCCGTCAGCTGGGGGCTGACGATCCTCATCTGGCTGGTTCAGCTCATCATTTATCCGGGCTTCCACTGCATTCCGCCCGCGGATTTCATCCACTATCACCGCTGGTATGCTTTCAGGATCTCGGTGGTCGTCATGCCGCTGATGCTGGCCGAGTTGTTTTTACTTCTGGGCTGGTGGCTGGGCGGTGCCGACGGATATTCGGCGTATTTGGCCTCACTGGCGGTGGGTATCGTCTGGTTGTCGACCTTTGGTCTTCAAGTCCCCATCCACAAGCGTCTGCAGGCGGGTAAGCGTGATGCCTTGATAAAACAACTCGTGGCGACCAACTGGATCCGAACGGCGGCATGGAGTGCTAAAGCTGTGATTGTGACGGTAGCCATCGTTCGGAGCGCTTCATAGCAGGGGCCACCCGGTCACATCAAGTCGAGGCGCTGTATGGCGGGGTGATGTTTGCGGTTTCGGATGGCTGCGGCACGCAAACACTTCACCCTTGCGCGTAACGACCAGGAAAAAACAACCAGTCTATCGCTTGTCGGCGCTCAATCTCCACCGGTTTTTCGGACCCCGACCCCTTATATTCCGGGGTCGCATTGATCTGGACCATGGCATCGAAGACGGGCGGCCGACGGCCATCGTATTTGCCGACCCACTTGTCGTAAATGGGCAGGAACCTTCGCGACCGGTAGAGCGCTGCGATTACGCGATCGGCGACCAGGAGGAAGTCCGCGTCGTTGCGTCTGACGGCCAGGGCAAAAGGCTCATTGGAGAAGACATCTGATTTGACGGCGAAAATAGCGGTGTCTTCCGCCTTCAGCGCCAATCCGATCAGAACAATCTGATCGGACGAGAACGCATTGATCTTTTTCTGGCGCAGCGCCCCAAAGCGCCGTCCGTTGCCACCGGGATGTATTCCACCTTCAACGACCGGCCGATTTTGTCTTCGACTCCCGCGACGACTGCCTTGCATGTTTCGATTGTGTAGCCTGCCGGTTGTTTGTCTCCACCCCGAGATGACATGGGGAGGCTCTGCCTCGCGGTACCCGATTCGGATCCGGCCGGATGCTTCGATCCGCCCAAGCGCGCCCGTGAGTTCCTGTGCGGACAACGGCGCTTTGGCCGGTAACATCGTTGCGGCCGCCGATACAGGCCATACGTCCGGGCACGAATCATCGGCCACTGTCGATGGTCTTGACAATTTCATCAAGCCTCGCCATATCCTCAACCGGCAGCCCTAGCCTTTTCCATGGCACTTACCGCCAAAGCCGGAATAATGGTGCCGGAAACCATTTGCGGTTTCCGGCGCGGCGCACCCTATTGCAGCTCGAGGTCATTGCATGAAAATTGTTGCCGCCCCCAATGCCTTCAAGGGTTCTCTGACCGCCACGGAAGCGGCTGCAGCCATGGCGGCGGGCATTCGTAGCGTCCTGCCGGCGGCCGAGATCGTCAAGGTCCCGGTGGCGGACGGTGGTGACGGTCTGGTGGACGTGGCCGTGGAAGCCCTCGAGGGTGAGCGGCGTACGCTCACCGTGACGGGGCCCCGCAATGATCCTGTGGCTGCCGATTACTGCTATGTGCCCGCTATGGGCCTGGTAACAGTGGAGATGGCCCTGGCCAGCGGACTGGCCCTGCTTCCCGACCACAAGCGGGACCCGATGCGAACCACCACCTATGGCACGGGTGAACTGATCCGGGCCGGGCTGGCGCTGGGTGTGACGCGGATCGATGTCGGCATCGGCGGCAGCGCCACCAACGACGGCGGCATCGGCATGGCCCAGGCGCTGGGGGCCCGCTTTCTCGACCAGGACGGTCGCGAACTGCCTGGTGTCGGCGCGTCATTGGGTCAGATAGCGGAGATCGACCTCTCTGGTCTGGATCCCCGGATCGAAACCACACACTTCGAAGCGGTCTGCGACGTGGACAACCCGCTTTGCGGCCCGCGCGGCGCTGCGGCGGTCTACGGACCCCAGAAGGGGGCCAGCCCGGCGCAGGTCGAGGAACTCGACCGTGGCCTCGGGCATCTGGCGGCGCTGATCAAGGCGCAAACGGGGCGGGCGGTGGCCGAGATGCCCGGAGCAGGTGCGGCCGGTGGCTTGGGGGCCGGGCTGCACGCCTTTCTGGGCGCCGAACTGCGACAGGGCATCGATATCATCTTCGAGCTGGTCGGTCTGAAGGAAAAAATGGCCGGCGCCGATCTAGTGCTGACCGGCGAGGGACAGATTGATTTTCAGACGGTCTTCGGAAAGGCCCCCGGCGGAGTGGGAGCGGCTGCCCGGGCTCAAGGCATTCCCTGCCTGGCCATCGCCGGCAGCGTGGGCGCGGACCTGGGCGACCTGCACGCCACCGGCATCGATGCCGTCTTCAGCATCTGCAATGGTCCGACCACCCTCGAGGCATCCATGCGCGAAGCCGTAGAAAACCTATCCCGTGTCACCCAGCAGGCCCTGAGATGTTTCCTGGCGGGCCGCGCGAGCTGACGGCCGCCCCATAGCCCCTTCACCCTTGATGCCCGGCAGCGATCTTCTGGTGGCATTAACATTTCACAAACTCTGCTTTGGCAACCCGCCTGCCGGCGGTAACCGCATGCCGTGTCCCTAAATCCTTTCAGACTGATATTCGGTCTGGCGCGGGAGGGGAATAACGGTGATGGCAACCGTCTAATAAATGTCGGCCCGGGCCGCGATGCCCTCTCGAAAGGGGCCTACCTGACCGCATTCAGCAGCGAGCCGATGTCCAATGTGGTCGTCGCGGCCGCCGGGACCCCATCGAAGATGGTCGGATATTCAGGGGCTATGCCGAGGTCTTTCCACACTAAATCCGGTTCCACGGCCAGATTGAAATTGTAGGTGCGCACCGCCCCCGGCGTTTCCAGCCCGGGGTTGGGGCGAATATGACGAAAGGGGGTCAACAGTGTGGTGGCCAGCAGGGCTAGCCACTGGGGCAGGCGGATCACGCGGGCATTGGGGTAATGGGGTTTGACCTGATCGAGAAACGCGTTCCAGGTGGCGGGGCGCCGGTCGCCGAAGGGCAGGATGCCTGCGTAGCCCTGTTCGGCGCAAGCGATGATGGCGCGGGCCGCATCGGTGACGTGCAGGTGCGTGTAAATGTTCCGGCCCAGGCCCGGCAGAATCATAAAACCGGTCTGCATCTGGCGGAAGTATAGGTCCCGCAGCCCATAGACGTGCGGCAGGCGCAGGGCAGAAAAGGCGACTCCGGCCGAGGCGGCCATATCGGCGAGCTGTTTTTCAGTCTCCACCTTTATGCGTCCGTAGTCCAGGACCGGCCTGACAGGTGTGGTCGCCGTCACGGGCGCACGGCTGCCGCTGTAGACCAGGAGGCTCGAGCTGTAGACGAAACGACGCACACCGGCATCGGTGGCGGCCTGCATCAAGGCCACGGAACCCTCCAGGATGGAAGGTTTCAAAGCGGCGTAGTTTTCGAAAGTGGCTCGCGCAGCGAGGTGAAGGACACCGTCCACGCCCTGGACCGCCTGTTTGAGACTTTCGGGATACCTCAGATCGGCCTTGACGAAATCCGCATCGAAATGACATATCTCGCAGTCGTCACCGGCCTTGCGAATCATGAGCCGAGGTCGATAACCGCCCCGGGCGAGCTGGCGGGCTACCTCATGCCCGATGAAACCCGAGGCGCCGGTGACCAGCAGTTTCATTTTACGGCCGCTGGATGTCATGGTGTCCGTCTCTCCTGTTTACCGTTTGGTCCCGCCTGGCGCCACTGCCGGTCAATGAAGCCGCTCGGCAGTGCAGACGACACGCATATAATTGTAATATACTATTGGTGACTTGCCGTCTGTCAATCTCAGGGAGACGCGCGGCCATTAGGCTATGCCTTGCGGGTGGCGCCTTGCCGCGGACCGTGAATTGGGTCGCATGGCCAGACCAGTCCATCAGATGACCGCAGGCGCACATGAAGGATCGTCAACCCGGATATTTCGCCACGTTGAGGTGTTCATTGGCGAGGCATTGCGGATGACTCCGTATATCTCTACTACGAGTCTTTGAAAACAAGGCCAATGGACACCTCAGGAAGCGCCTGCCGGGTGTCGCCAGAGCCCGTTTTCAGCGTTGCAATCGTCCCGCATTGATGTACATTCAAATGCATACCGCGTCTTCCGGCCAGCCCCCTGCGACGGGCGGCCGTGCCCCCGCGGCAGTCGATGCCCCTGTCGGGACTAATGAAGCGGCTCTCGAATACCTGGCGCACCATCCGGCGGATCTGTTGACTCTGGAAATGGTCATGGAACCGGGAATGGACGGACAGAAGACCCACAGGCAGGTCGTGAAAAGCCGCACGGACCAGAGGGCCTTCATTGCCAGCGGTTTATCAGAGACGGGCCGCGTACGGGAAGCCCAGCAGCAGGGGGTCGGAGCCAATATCCGCGACCCCTATACCCCGGAGAATATCGGCCTGGTGGTCTGCACCAAGCCAGACGAGCAGCTACGCGCGTTCAAATCACCGTATCCTTTCCAACCCGGATAAGTCGTTTCGGGTTGGCTGGATCTATACCCACAGGAGTGACCGTGAACATGCATGAAATTGCCAAGTCTCCGGATGACAAGCGGTTCCAGACCCAGGCGCTCGAGGCCGCCATACGGATCGGTCTCGTGGCCATCCTGATCTGGTGGTGCTTCAACATTGTCAAGCCTTTTGCCCTGCCGTTTTTATGGGGCGCGATTTTTGCTGTGGCGCTCTACCCCTTGTTCCGCAAACTGAGGGCCCTGCTCGGCGGGCGCGAAAAACTGGCGGCCGCATTGATCGCCTTGGTAGTGTTGGCCCTGCTGATTGCGCCCATCGTATTTCTATCCCAATCGCTCATCAAAAATTCACAGACCCTGTCAGCGAAGATCCAGGCGGGCTCCCTCACGATCCCGCCACCGTCCGCAAAGGTCAAAAACTGGCCCCTGGTCGGTGCAAGACTCCACCAAATCTGGCTTCGGGCGTCAACCAACCTGGACGAAACCCTGGACCGGTTCAAGCCCCAGCTGGAGGCTGCCGGCCGGAAGTTGCTGTCCTTCACAGCGGGCGCAGGCATGGAGATCATCCGATTTGTACTGGCCATCATCGTCGCAGGTGTGCTCATGGTCTACGCAAGGGGCGGCACTCGGACGATGGAGCATATCTCCGCCCGACTCATGGGGCCAAAAAAAGGCCCGGAAATTGTCAAACTCACCGGGGCCACAATTCGCAGCGTCGCGCAGGGCGTTTTGGGCGTGGCCCTGATTCAAACCATCCTGGCCGGTGCCGGATTCGTCGTCATGGGCGTGCCCCTGACGGGGTTGTGGGCCCTGGCGGTTCTGGTGCTGGCCATCGTCCAGCTTCCGACCATCGTGATCATGGGGCCGATTATCATCTATGTGTACTCGGTTGCGGCGCCGCTGCCGGCCACCCTTTTCGCCGTCTGGAGTGTACTCGTCGGTGTGAGTGATACTTTTCTGAAACCGATTTTCCTGGGCCGGGGATTGGATATCCCCATGCTCGTCATCCTCCTGGGGGCCATCGGCGGGATGATCCTCTCGGGTATCATCGGGCTCTTTGTCGGCGCCGTCGTCTTGGCCGTGGGGTACAAGCTCTTTTTCGCTTGGCTCAAGCAGGACTTTGCAAGGGAGGACGAAACGATGCCGAGCGAGGGGTGATATGGGGAGTTGGCGAGGAGGAAAGGCAAGCGTGTTTAGTGGATGGCCGCCATCAAATTATACATTGGCAGGTAGAATAAAATACCATGCGCGGAATGCGTTGGCAGCATTTCATCAGGCGTCTCCCGCGCGGTGACATTATGATTGCGAAAATTCCTTCCATCATGACCTCCGGAACGGGGCCCTGGTGTGCGCTTTCACAGTCATGCAATGGTGTCCGTGTCAAATACGCGTAAATCATTCTCGGTAAATAATAAATCAATCGATTTTATTGCCGGATTTCTTCGGTATGGCGTTTTACGCCCAGGTCTTTTGAAAATTTTCAGGCGGAAGAAAATATAACGCAAAAGGTCCGCTGCCAGGCTCAACCGCCGCCCGACGCTTCATCCAGCGCCAAATACTTCTCGCTGTTCGCCCTCGCCGCCGGTTGCCGACATGAACGTCAACCGAACCTGTGTAGCCATGACCCCGAAAACCCATATCGACAAACACATGCCCGGGTGGAAGAGCAATCCGATCGACGCGTTTGATCGCATCCTTTAACAAGTGGCCGTCGTAAGGATTGCCATGCAGGGCCTTGGTACCGACAAGCCAGCTACCACGGTCGGTCGCTGCCACACTGATTTTGCAGCCAAACGCATAACGTTTGTGGGCTGTGCCTTTGCTGATGCACGCCACCGCTGGTTCGAAAACACTGTAAATGGTTTTTACTCTTTTACTGCTGATTTCTTATTCGGGAGGCGATCATCAACAGTATTTTGGTCATGTTATGGATCTTACTATCAATGAAATCCCGGTCTGTATATGCCGTTTGCCATTTCCTGAATTCGATCGATTTTTCAGATATTTTGATAACATGATACCGAGACCGCTTTATTTGCTTGAGGTGGCAGCACCAGATGCGTTGTTGATCACATAAAAAGGCGCACTGATCGATTGGGTGCTTCCATTGTCGAGGTTGATCTTGGCCAAGATGGTGTGGCTACCGTCTTCGAGTTTTGCGGTATTAAACGGGAAGGCCGTGGCGGATTTACCACCGGCCAAGTCATAGGGCGCCCCCTTTTCGGTCCATGATTCGAGCCCGTCGATGAAAAAAGTCACTTTGGCGATATTGGTTTTCTGGGTATCGAGAAAAACGTAAGCATTGTTTTTGAGTTGCAGACCATCGAGCGGAACCGCGTTGGAGCGGTCCGGACTGGCGCTGAAGGCAAGTTTGTACGGTAAGATCGACTCTGGATTGCAACTCAAAAACAATGCTTACGTTTTTCTCGATACCCAGAAAACCAATATCGCCAAAGTGACTTTTT
>JAAUYG010136749.1_pt1 | contig 51045 bp, 46 predicted proteins | sample 7278091 | NCBI WGS metagenome assembly JAAUYG01 (sample SAMN14350201, study PRJNA611818) | marine sediment metagenome | isolation source: surface marine sediment (0.6m) | place: French Polynesia: Moorea | collected 2018-08 | reverse complement strand
CTTAGCCCTCCAGAATAACCTTGGCTGAAATCAGCCCGGTGGCCCTGGCGGAAACGATGTTGCCGGCCGCTCCGGGACCGTCACCGGCGACGTACATTCCCCGGATCGGGGCTTCCAGGCGGTGGTCGGTCTCGATCTGTGTGGCCAAAAATTCGATTTCGGGCGCGTCGAGCAGGGTCTCGTCATTGGAACCCCCCGGAATCATCGGATTCAGCTTTTCGCGCCCTTCGATCAGGTTGCGCATGATCCTTTCGGGCAGGGCCATGGCAATGCCGCCGCAGACCACGTTGGTCAGGGCCGGCTCGATGTCGCCTTTGTGGATCCGGTTCCAGGTGCTGCGCCGCTCGCGCTTGAGGTCGCCGAAGCGCTGCAGGATGTTGCAGGGCTGGCAATTGAGGCACTGCTGGTTGGTGCTGATCGGGCAGTGACGTTGGCCGCGCATACGGCCCTTTTCGTGGAGCAGCCCCTTCAAATCGGAAAGCTCGGCCAGATAATAGGCCGCGAACGGCCCGGCCGGTCCACCCCCCACCACGATGGCGTCATATGTTGTTTGTCTGGCCATGCGCCAATTGCCTTCTGAAAATCGTCTTGCCTGCCGCTGGCCGCCCGCAGGATCGGGCGCACATAACACAACCGGGCAAGGTTTACAAATCAATCAGGGCGCGGGGGTTCGTCCCGCGATGCCCGAGACCGATTCGCGGACCTGTACGCCGCGTCAGCCGCGGCACAGACGGTCGAGCGTCAGTTGCGGGAAGGTCTTTTTGCACACGCCCGTAAAGGGCAGGGCGTTCAGTTCCTGCGGCCGGACCCAGCGGAAGGCCTGCGGGCCGTCGAGGCGCACACGCCCGCCGTCTTTGCGGCCCAGGAAGAGATCCAGCTTGATCTTGAAATGGGTATAGGCGTGGTCCACGCGGATCAGCCGGCGCTCGATGGTGACGTCCAGAGCGGTGGTTTCACGCAGGAGGCGCCGGCAGGCCGTCGGCCCGGATTCCCTTTGCTGGCGCCGCCCGCCCGGGAATTCCCACAACCCGGCCAGAAGGCCCTCCGAAGGGCGCTGGACCACCAGCACCCGGCCGCGGTGGCAGACGACGCCGGCCGCCATGGCGTGCTTGGGAACCGGGGCCCGGCGGATGCGCCGGGGCAGCCAGTCGGTGAGGTCGTTGCGGCAGGCGTGACACGACGTACGCCAGGGGCACTCCGGGCAGTATGGCCGGCGCGGGGTACACACCAGGGCGCCGAGTTCCATCACCGCCTGGTTGAAGGTTCCCGGACAACTGTGGTCCAGGAGACGATCGGCCGCTTGCTGAAAGACGCGATGGGCCGCGGACTGATTGACGGGGTCCCCGATGCCGCCCAGACGGGCGAGGACCCGTTTGACGTTGCCGTCCACCACCGCCCGGGGCCGATCGAAGGCAATGCTCATGACGGCATTGGCGATGTAGTCGCCGACGCCGGGCAGCGCCCTGAAAGCCCGGTGCCGATCGGGTACCCGCCCACCGCCGGCGTCCATCATTTCCATGGCGGCCCGGTGCAGGTGATGGGCCCGGCGGTAGTAGCCCAGCCCTTCCCATTGTTTGAGCACCGTCTGGAGGTCGGCTCGGGCCAGGGCGGCCAGGTTGGGGAAACGTTCCAGGAAGCGATGGTAGAAGGGGATCACCGTGGCGACCTGGGTCTGCTGCAGCATGACTTCCGAGATCCAGATGCGGTAAGGGTCCCGGGTGCGGCGCCAGGGCAGATCGCGCCGGTGGGTGGCGTACCAGGCGAGCAGATCACGCCGCAGCTTGGGTATCAAGCTGCTCGGCGGCCGGGCGGTTTGGGGTTTCGTCGGGGTCGGCATCGAAACGGGGTCATAACCAAATTCGGCCGTGTTGACAATCAAAAAGGCCAGGTGGGTGGCCGGATCCTGGGTTATTAGGCGCGCTCTGCCTTCGGCCGGTGGGCATAGGGCGGATACGTCTGCAGGCGCGGGTCTTCGAGTGGCAGGCCCACGGTGAAATGGTAAAGATCCTGCCAGTCGTGATCGTCGATACCGAGTAGCGCGTGCACGGGATCGTCGAGATAGCAGCCGATGCCCGTGCCGCGATAGCCACGGGCTTCCGCCTCGAGGTAGAGCACCTGGCCGATGAGGCCGGCCTCCCAGAAGAGGCGCCGATAGCGCCAGGGGGCGTCCCGGAGGGTTAAGCGAAATTCCGCCAGCATGGCAAGAGCGAAGACGCCAGCGCCGGCGATTTCCTGCCAGCAGGCCAGATCGGCGGCAATCGCGCGACAGTCGCCCGCCCGCAGCAGGTAGAGCGGGAGGTCGGCCGCTGCGGGCTGCCAGGAAAAAGCGGGGTCGCATTTATTCCGCAGGCTGTCGCGGTGGGGCGGATGGCGAATGAAGATATACAGCCCGGGTGCAAGCCCGACCACCCGGTGGACGAAGAGCAGGAGGCTGATCCGCGGACGATCGGGGGCGACATCGAAGGGCGGACAATCCGGGGCGGGAAGGGTGCGGGTGATCAATTGCAGGAAGGTGTCGTGCTCCATCCGGCCGCGGTGATCGAAAGTCACGGCACTGCGGCGCCGGCGGATGACTTCGGCGGCGTGGATACCCATGGCGGCTTGGGGATCGGGGCGAACCGGTGGCGGCCCCCAGGGCGTCTCGTCGACAGCGGCCTGGCGCGTGGCCGCGGCCACTTCGTGGATGATCTCCCAGCGGCGGCATTCCGGGCTCAATTGATCGGGGTGCCCCTGGATGGGCGCGGCGGCGACGGCGTCGACGACCTCCGGCGACAAGGACGGCCGCGCCGGGGAGGCTGTCGACGGTGTCACCTGGAGAATGCGTTCGGGCGTTTCCTCCTCAAGCGGATGCCAGCGGGTGCGGTCGAAGCCCAGGAGCCGGCCGAGCCCGTCTTCATCCACGCCGGACAGGGCCTGCATCCGCCAGCCCAGGAGGCGGGCGGAGAACGACAGTGCGGCCAGGGCATGCCCGACGTCGTGCTGGCAGTAGCGGAAGGCGCGCTCCCCGTATTTCCAGGCCTCGCGCCAGACCACGCTACTCAAAGCCACCATGAAAACGGGAGATTTCTGGTTGGCCGCCAGCATGGCGCCGGTGGCGGACGGCAGGATCAGGCGCTGCTCGAGGGCGTGGATCTCGGGATTGTAATGGTAAAGGCCGTCCGTGAGGCCGTCGACACGGGCAAGGAGCAGGTAGGCTTCGGTGGGGTGCAGGTTGCCACTGGAGGGGTTGATCCTGAGGGCCCAGCGGTCGCCCCCGAGGGATTTCCAGGCGGACAGCCCGAGCGCGCGCTCCAGGAAAGCGGCCACGGTCGGCTTGGTCAGCGGTGCGGCTGGCGGCGGGTCCGGGTGAAAGAGGCTGCTGTAGTCCATGGCCGGGTCCGATGCGGCCAACGGCAATGCGACCGCCTCAGCCCCGGCGTAGCGCCGGAAAGGCACGGGCTGGTTGGCCCAATCCATGAATCCGGTCGAGCGCGCCATGCGGTCGTAATGGTGCTTGGTGCGTTCGTGAAAGGCGTAGACGCTCTGCAGGTGGCTGCGGCGGGAAGCAGTCACGACACCCCCCCCTACGTGAATTGGCCCCCCCCTTCGTGTGTTCTTGCGGGTGGTGGCGGCTTGCGACGATCGCTTGTCGTCCGGCGGAAGGCGTCAGCCCTGCAGGGCCAGCGCCCGGCCGATCACCCGCATGTGTTTCTTCTCCGCCTGGGCGATGGTCAGCAGGGTGTCGCGCTGCTCCGCATCTGAGGTCTTCTCCGCAATATTGCGATACAGATCGTAAGCCCGGTATTCGATATCCAGCGCCAGTTCGAGAATGTTCAGGCCGCGATCGGGTGCGGCCGCAGACAGGCGCTGCAGCACCGTCTCCAGCGGTTGGCCGCTTTCCAGGATTTCGCCTTGCAGCGTTTCGAACAGCGTGTCGAAGGGCGGCGGGTCGGTCTGGCTGCGTTTCCAGAAGGCGTAGATCATGCGGGCATGTCCTTCTTCAGCCAGGGATAGCTCCCGGATGGCCGGGGCGAAGGCCTCCTGACCGCTCGTTGCGAGGATCTGCCGGTAGAAGCGCCAGGCGCCCTTTTCCAGGTCCATGGCGGTCCGCAGGACGTCCGCGTCGGCGCTTACCGCGTCAAAGACCTGGACGCGGGGAAAATCACTCAGTTTGCGGCCCCCCCAAGCCAGAACCCCGCCCACCAGATTGTAGACCGTCTTTTCCGAAAGCTCCGCTTCGGCGGCCAACATGGCGGCGATTTGGGAGCGTGCGCCGGTGCGGCAGTAGAAGACCAATTCGCGGTCGGCGGGCAGTTCAAACAGACGGGATTCCAATTCCATGAGGGGCATCAGGACGGCGCCCGGAATGTGCACGGCAGCATATTCGGCCGGTTGGCGCACATCGACCAGAAGATAACGGTGCTCGTCTTCGGCCTCCATGTACTGCCGGAGTTCGTCGGGCATGAACTCTTTGAGTTTGAGATCTTCCATTACGGCCTCCGTTCGCAGTGGCAATCGGCCTCGCCGCAGCGATCGCAGACGTAGACCGCCGGCTTTTCGGGGGCGGGTTTTTTTCCCCTTGCACGGCGGCGCAAAAATATGATCGCCCCTAATATGATAAGGCCGATGACGACGATTTCCAGCATGATCGCTCCACGTATTGAAAGGGGCGGCCGTGCCGGGACAGCGACCGCGCAGAGATTCTACCCGATGTTGAATTGGCCGGATTCGATGTAGGCAATGTCTTCCACCTCGATGGCGTGAATGATTTCACGGTTGAGCCGGCGCTTCAGTTCCTGGACGATGCCCCTTTTTTTCTTGAGGGTTTTAGCGAAGGCCAGGGAGGTATCCATCAGCGCGTCGATGTGGCAGGCTTGCCGCACGATATGATCCGCAGCGCACTGGTCGGCCGCGAGCCGGCAGCCGGTGTATTGCATTTGCTCAAGCATGTGTCGCGGAATGGCCTTGCTCAGAATGGCGTTCATGCCGGGCAGGAAAGGAATCCCCAGGTCGACTTCGGGCAGGCAGAAGAAACCGCGGTCGGCGCGCATGAACCGGAAATCGAAGGCACAGGACATGATGGCGCCGCCGGCAAAGGCGTGACCCGTCATGGCGGCGATCGTGATTGTCGGGAAGGTGGCCAGGCGCAGAAGCAGCCGGTTCAGCAGGTAGAAAAAACCTTTGGCCGTGTCGATGTCGCCCTGCTGGATGACCGGCACCAGCCATTCCAGATCGATGCCGTTGCTGAAGATTTTCTCGTGGTTGCCCTTGACCACCACGGTGAGAGCCTCGGTTCGCTGCTCGACTTCATCCAGGGCATCCAGGAATGCGTGCAGGAAATCGGGGTTGAATCGGTTCTCGCCGTCGTTGAGGGCGAGGATGGCCACATGTTCGTCGATTGCGATGTCGACCAGACCCATATTCGGCACCTCCATTGGGGGATTGCCCAACCGGTTGAGGGTTGTGGCCTTGCGCCGGTGCGGGCTGTATCCGCGCCGATCGATCGCGCGGTCAGTGGCCGCCGGCCATTCGGGGCAATCCCGGTGGTCATTCACTTCGATCAGCGCCGTTCTGTGGTGCTCGACGGCAGGCCGTCCGGCGGTTGGACAATCAGTTTTAGTGAAAACTTAGGTGCGGCGTAGGGGAGAGTTAGCACTTCGACCGGCACCCGTCAACAACCGGCGCCGGCTGCCGAGGTTGGGCCGGGTAAGTCAAAAAAAAAGCGGCACGCGCGATGCGTGCCGCTCTGGATTTGAGTGCTCGGACGGTTAACCGCAGTTGCTGGCGGAGCCGCAACCGGAACAGGCGCTGCCGGCGCTGAAATCGACGGAGCACGAAAGACGAAAGCCGATGTCGACAAAATCGACCTTAATGGGTTTGACTTTCTCGATGAATTCCGTGTCCACCAGATAGGAGAAACCATCGATGTCGTAAACTGAATCCGTTTCCTTAGGCTCATCCAGAGCCATGGCCAGGCTCGGCCCGCCTCAGCCGCCGGAGTTGAGAAAAATGCGGATCGGTGAAGGGTCCTTGTCTTTGAAATACTCAGCGACCTGTTGCGTCGCCGCCGTAGTGACTTCAACCATTATGCGCTTCCTCCTTACGAAAAATGGGCCGGGACAACCCATCGCCGGCCGCAGAACGTGAAATTTACGCTAAGATTAATGATTTTACCCCCGATGTCAATACCATTCCGACGGATCGTGGTCAGCGCCTGAGATCGAACGTTCCGGCGACCGTCCGGCGCTTTCGCCGCTAGGGCAGATGGGGCTCACGCCTGTCCCCGTCGGGCGATGTGATCCTCGTAGATGCGGCGGTCGCTTGCGGAGAAAAGCACGTAGATCACGCGTTCGATCCGATCGTCTTCCGCCAGGTAGGCCAGGGTGGCGTCGACGGCGATTCCGCAGGCCGCCTCAATGGGATAGCCATAGACGCCGCAGCTTACAGCCGGAAAGGCGATCGTACGGGCGCCTCTTTGGGCCGCCAGGGCGAGGCTATGGCGATAGCAACTGGTGAGCAGGCGGGCGTCTTCGTGACGTCCACGGTAGACGGGGCCCACTGTGTGGATGACGTAGCGGGCCGGCAGACGGTATCCCATGGTCAGGCGGGCTTCGCCCGTGGGGCAGCCTCCCAGGGTGCGGCATTCGGCCAGCAGCTCGGGACCGGCGGCCCGGTGGATGGCGCCGTCCACACCGCCGCCGCCCAGAAGCGACCGGTTGGCCGCGTTGACGATGGCGTCGACCGCCAGACGGGTGATATCCCCTTGCCGGACTTCCAGCTTTTCAATCGGCGCGGTCATGGTTGCCGTCCCTTGGCACTGACTGGATTGTGGATGCGGTGAACAGCGGTCGGCATCGAAACGCCGTCGCCGGCGCCGCCGCGATCAAAGATCGTAAAGGGTTTCGTCTCGATCCGGCGCTCGGCGCCGCGTGCGCCCGCCCGGCCCCTTCTTGCCCTTGAACTGGAAAGGGTCGTCGCCTTCGAGCAGGTCCCCCATCTCCGCTTCGATCTGTTCGGGGTCTTCTCCCTGCTCCATGCGGCTGAGCGCTTCTTCCATGCCGTCGCCCAGTTCGAGACCGGTCATGCGCGTCAGTTTGCGCATCAGCTGGGCTGCCTGGCGGGGGTCGTCTTCGCTGATCTTGTCGGCTTCGCCGGCCAGCATCTGCATGGCTTTTTCCATCTGCCCCTCGTCCAGGGGCAGATCGCCCATGTCGCCGTCTTCCTTGGCCCGGCCGGTGACGGCAAAGGTGGACACCTGGCGCGCGAGCCTGTTTTGCTTGCAGCGCGGGCAGAGGGGAACCTTGCGCGTATTGACGCTGCGGGAGAAAAAGTTGAATATGGTGTGGCACGAGTCACAGTAGAATTCATAGATGGGCATGGTGCAAGCCGCCTTTCCTTGAATTTGGGCGCAGTCAACAAGGGAATTTATAGTTTCCGGCCCGAAAGATGTCAAACCATACGCGACGAGGATTTACGCATGACGCCGAGCAATTACGATGCCATTATCCAGGCCAACCTGCAGGCGGCTTTTGAACTGGGCAAGACCGAATTGGCCGCGCGCCTGGAAGCCGAATACGCCGCGGGCACCCTGGCTTTCAGGGCTTTCGGAACGACCTGCCACGTAGACCGCTCTGGTGTCCGGCTCCAAGGGGCAGTCGACCGGGGAGCGCGCGGCGTGATCATCAGTCTGCTGGCACGGCATGCCCAGCGGGAGGCCTGCATCGCAGAGCCCTGGCGGGCTTTCCGCGAACTGCCCGACAGCATGCCCTATGTCGGTGCTTTCCGCGCGCACGCCGAATTGCCGCTGGTGACCCATGTGGAGGCCCTGGTGGCGGCGGCCGCTGAAACAGCGGTCCGATTGGGTGGCGGCGTGGCGGCCCGACCGGTTTCGGGCGACTGCGGGCTAACGCTCGAACCGCTCCCCAAAATCAGACTGTGCTATCTGCTCTATCGGCCGGACGAGGATTTTCCGGCCAACGCCACGTGCCTCTTCTCCGCCAACGCGGATCGCTTCCTGCCCACGGACGCCCTCGCCGACGTCGGGGAATATACGACCCGCGCGATGATCGACGCCCTGGCCTGAGGGCTGCGTTGACTTGGCGCTGACCTTCTGGTATGGCAGCACCCGAAATTTGACGGTGGCCTAATAGGCGCGGAAACGGCGGCGGTTCTGCCGCCGCCACGACCGTTCGTTCATGGGGCGGGACGATGCCGCCAGGCCCAAAGCGTCTGTTGCGCGCCCTTTGCGAAACCGTTTGACCTTGTCACGATGTGGCGTCCACTACATATGGAAAGGAATAATCGCATGGAAAGAACATTGTCCATCGTCAAGCCGGACGGCGTCAGCCGCGGGCTCATCGGCGAAGTGGTCAAGCGGCTGGAGGCCAACGATCTCAAGATCGCGGCCATGAAGATGATCCACATGAACCGGTCCCAGGCGGAAGGCTTCTACGCCGTCCATCGCGAGCGGCCCTTTTTCGACAGCCTTACCGCCTTCATGTCGTCCGGCCCCTGCGTCGTCATGGTGCTGGAGGGTGCGGACGCCATCGCGAACTATCGCCAGCTGATGGGCGCGACCAACTACAAGGAGGCCGACCCCGGCACCATCCGGGCCGACTTCGCCACCGACATCGAAAAAAATGTGGTCCACGGGTCAGATGCGCCCGATACGGCGGCCTTTGAAATCGGCTATTTCTTCAACCGCTTTGAAATCGTGGGGTGAGTCCCGGACGCGTCAACCAGGAGAAGGTGCGCATCGTTCTGCACCGGCCCCGCTTTCCGGAAAACATCGGTGCCGCCGCCCGGGCCATGCGCAACATGGGACTGCGCCGGCTGGCGGTGGTCGCGCCCGAAAACTTCATCGAGGCGCGCGTCCGCATGATGGCCACCCACGTGGCCGGGGACGTGGTCGATGCCATCGCCCGTTTTGACAGCCTGGCCGAGGCCGTGGCCGACTGCGGCTACGTGGTTGGCACCACCGCGCGGCTGGGCGGGGAGCGGCAGGCTGTGGTCTCGCCGCCCGTGATGGCCCAACGCCTGATTGCCATTTCCCGGGAAAACGAGGTGGCCCTGGTCTTCGGGCCCGAAGACCGCGGGCTGACCAATCAGGAAATCCGGCTCTGTCACGCCCTGGTCAATATCCCCACCGATGCGTTTTCCTCCCTCAACCTGGCCCAGGCCGTGATGGTCATGTGCTACGAGGTGTTCACCGCGCGTACGACCAAGGAAGGGGGCTCCTCTCCCCGGCTGGCCACGCGCCACGAACTGGACGGCATGTACGCCACGCTGCGGGACATTCTCGTGCGCATTTCCTATATCAACCCCGAAAACCCGGACTACTGGATGAACCGCCTGCGGCGCTTTTTCACACGGATGCAGCTGCGGGCACGGGAGGTCAGTATCATTCGCGGGATCATTCGCCAGGTCGAGTGGTATGCCCGCAAGAACTTTGAAGACGGTCTGAAGGAAGGCCGCCGCCAGGCGGCGGGGGAGGAATAGATCCGCATGCGTTTGATTCGTTTCGGAGAGCCGGGGCGTGAAGCTCCCGGATTGTGGCAGGACGGTCGCGTCGTCGCTTTACGGCGGCATTTTCCGGAGATCCCCGACGTGGGCGCGGCTTTTTTTCGCGAGGGCTGGCTGGCCCGCATCCGTGGCCTGGACGATCCCGGCGAAGCCCAAGATGTCCGCCTGGGCCCCCCGATTGCGAGCCCTTCCAAGCTGATTTGCCTGGGGAAGAACTACCTTGAGCATGCCCGCGAAGGGCATTTCGAGCCTCCCGCAAAGCCGCTCCTGTTCGCCAAGGCGCCTTCATCCCTCAACGGCCCCCGCGACCCGGTGATGCTGCCGCGAAGCTGCGGTCAGGTGGACTGGGAGGTGGAGCTGGCGCTCGTCATCGGCCGCGAGGGCAAGCGGATCCGCGAGGAAGAGGCCTTTGACTACATCGCCGGCTATACGGTGATGAACGACGTCTCCGGCCGCGAGGCCCAGTTCGGCGACGGTCAGTGGTTCCGGGGCAAGTCGTTCGACACCTTCGCCCCCATGGGCCCGGCGCTGGTGACGCCCGATGAAATCGGGGATGTCGCCAATCTCCAGCTGACAGCCACGGTGGACGGTGAAACCATGCAGACCGGCAACACGCGCGATCTGATCTTCGACATTCCCTATCTGCTGAATTACATCAGTGCGGACATCACCCTGCTGCCCGGCGACGTGATTTCCACCGGAACCCCGGCCGGCGTGGGGATATTCCGGGACCCACCCATCACGCTGCAGCCGGGCAACGTGGTCGAATGCCGGGTGGAGGGGATCGGATCGCTGATCAATCCGATCGTTGCCGGTTGACGGCTCTCCAAGTCGGTCACTTCTTTAACGAATGTCCATCCAGAGATGTAGATTTTGGTTCCGACCAAGGCCGCTGGGTTTTTTATACCGACGGCGTCGCCGTCGTCGCGAAGCGACGCGTAGTCTCTCTACGTCGAGGATTTTAAAAGCGCGAGAACGCCGGCCGGGGCCGAAAGGTGCCGTCTATGGTTGGACATTCGCTAATAGTGCTGGTCGGCGTACTCCACCCAGCCGCCGACTTCCACCAGTGCGCGGTCGAATGGGGCGATGTCGAACAGGAAGCGCTCCTGCCGTCCCGCGGCCTCCAGGGTGAAGGCGCTGCCCTCCAGGTCCATGGTCAGGAGGGTGGGGTGCGCCGCAAATGTTTCGAACAGGCCGGCAATGCGGTGTTCGGGCAGTTCGATCGCCAGCAGGCCGCAGTTGAACATGTTCTGCCGGAAGATGCGGGCGAAACTGGCCGCGATCACCACGTGGATGCCGTTGGCTTCCAGCGCCCAGGGGGCGTGCTCCCGGGAGGAGCCACAGCCGAAATTGGCGCGTGTGATCACGACCTGCTTGTCCTGCGTGCTCTTTCCGGGCATGAAACCCTCGAGACACAGATCCTCGAGCAGATGCGGACCCAAGGCCTCCTTGGTGATTTCGGTCAGGTATTTGGCCGGGATGATCTCGTCGGTGTTGATGTCGGCACGATCGAGAAAAAGCACATTGCCGCCGAAGGTTTTCATAAAGCCGCCTCTCCTGCCAAGTCGAGGTTTGCATTGGCGATATGGCCGGCAATGGCGCTGGCGGCCGCTGTGGCCGGGCTGACCAGGTGCACCCTGCCGCCGATGCCCATGCGGCCGTTGAAGTTGCGGTTGGTGGTGGCCGCGCAGACCTCGCCTTCGGCCAGGACCCCGTTGCTCATGCCCAGGCAGGCCCCGCAGGTGGGATTGGTGACGCAGAAACCGGCGTCCATGAAGATCGCCAGAAGCCCCTCTTCCATGGCCTGCCGGTAGACTTTGGGCGTGGCCGGTGAGACGATGCCCCGCACGTCCGGGGCGATGGTGCGGCCCTTGAGCACGGCCGCGGCCACGCGCAGGTCTTCGATCCGACCGTTGGTGCAGGAGCCGATATAGACCTGGTCGATCTTCTGGTCGGTCATCGCCGCCACCGGCTTGACCTGGTCGGGCTTGTGGCCGAAGGTGACCATCGGCTCCAGCCCGCTCACGTCGTGTGCGATCACTTCGGCGTATACGGCGTCGGCATCGGGCCGGTAGGCGCTGAAGGCGGCCAGTGCCGCTTCCCGGTCCGGATAGTCCTCCTTGATAAACGGCCAGAGGTAATCCACAGTGGTAGCATCGGGCGCGCAGATGCCGCAGGTGCCGCCGGCCTCGATGGCCATGTTGCACAGCGTCATGCGTTCTTCCATGGTCATGCCCGCCGTTACCGGTCCCCCGAATTCAATCACCTTGTCGGTGGCGCCGCCCACCCCGAGGCGGGCGATGACCGATAGAATCACGTCTTTGGCAAATACGCCCTTCGGCAGGCTACCGTTGAGGTCGATCCGCAGGGTCTCGGGATAGCGAAAGGCGCACACGCCCTTGAGGATGCCCACCTCGAGGTCGGTGGTGCCCACCCCGGCCGCGAAGGCGCCGAAGGCCCCGTAAGTGCAAGTGTGCGAATCGCCCATGATGGCGGTGTAGCCGGGGCGGATAAAGCCCTTTTCGGGAAACAGGGCGTGGCACACGCCGTTGCGGCCGATGTCGAAGAAATCGCGGATGCCCTGACGCCGCGCCCAGTCACGCAGGATTTTACCCTGGGCGGCGGTTTTCGAATCCTTGGCCGGGGTAACGTGATCGATGACGGCCTTGATGCGCTCCGGGTTGAAGACCCGGTCCTTGCCCCGGGCCACGAGGTCGTTGATGGCGATCGGGGTCGTGATTTCGTGGCAGGCCACCACGTCCAGGCGGATGACATGCACGTCCGCAAAAGGGGTGTCGATGCGGTGGTCATCAAAAATCTTCTCGACAATCGTGCGGCCCATGCGCCCTCCGTCAGTCGTTTTCGGTTTTGAGCACGGAAAGAAAGGCCGACTGGGGGATCATGACCTGCCCCACCATCTTCATGCGCTTCTTGCCTTTCTTCTGTTTCTCGAGCAGTTTGCGTTTGCGGGAGACGTCGCCGCCGTAACACTTGGCCGTGACGTCCTTGCGGAAGGGGGAGATGGTCTTGCGGGCGATGATGGTTCCCCCGATGGCGCCCTGGATGGCGATTTTGTACATCTGCCGCGGAATTTCGTCACGCAGCTTGGTGCAGGCCGTACGCGCCCGTTCGACCGCCCGCTCGCGGTGGACGAGTTGCGAGAGGGCGTCGACCCGCTCGCCGTTGATCAGGATGTCCAGCTTGACCAGGTCGGTGGCCCGGTAGGCAATGATCTCGTAGTCAAAGGAACCGTAGCCCTGGGTGACGGATTTGAGCTTGTCGTAGAAGTCGTAGATCACCTCCGCCAGGGGCATCTCGAAGATCATCTCCAGGCGGCTGTTGGTCAGGTACTGGTAATTCTTGTTGATCCCGCGGCGGTCGAGGCAGAGCTTCATCACCGCGCCCATGTAGCGGTCGGGGACGATGATGGCCGCCTTGATGAACGGTTCCCGCGATTCCGCGATGGTGGTGGGATCGGGGTAGAGGGCGGGGTTGTCGATGATCTCGGTCGTGCCGTCGTTCATCACGATTTCGTACTGGACCGACGGGGCCGTCAAGATCAGGGAGAGATCGAACTCCCGCTCCAGGCGCTCCTGGACCACCTCCAGGTGCAGCAGCCCCAGGAACCCGCAGCGAAAACCGAAGCCCAATGCCACCGAGGTATCCTTTTCGTAGATCAGGGAGGCGTCGTTGAGCTTGAGTTTTTCGAGCCCTGCCACCAGATCCTCGTAGCCGTCCGAAGCCACGGGGTAGATGGATGAGAACACCACCGGTTTGGCTTCCTTGAAGCCAGGCATGGCCGCCTCGCAGGGGCGCGCTTTAAGCGTGATCGTATCACCGCAGCGGGTGTCGCTGACCGTCTTGATCCCGGCAATCAGATAACCCACCTCGCCGGCCGCAAGCGACTTGGTCGGACGACGCACGATCTGGAAGACCCCCACTTCCTCGACCTTGTAGGTGGCGCCGTTGGACATGAAACGGATCGTGTCGCCGGCCTTGATGCGGCCGTCGAATACGCGAAAATGGACGATGGTGCCGCGGTAGGCGTCGTAGTGGGAATCGAAGATCAGCGCCTTGAGCGGGGCCTCGGCATCGCCTCCCGGCGGTTCCAGCTTCCGGACGACGCCCTCGAGGACGTCTTCGATGCCGGTGCCCTCCTTGGCCGAGGCCAGAATGGCATCGTCCGGGTCCAACCCCAAATCCTCTTCGATCTGGCGGCGCACCCGCTCGATGTCGGCCGAGGGCAGATCGATCTTGTTGATCACCGGGATGATTTCCAGATCGTGCTCCAGCGCCAGGTAGAGATTGGCCAGGGTCTGGGCCTCCACACCCTGGCTGGCATCGATGAGCAGCAGGGCCCCCTCGCAGGAGGCCAGGGCCCGGGAGACTTCGTAGGAGAAGTCGACATGGCCCGGCGTATCGATCAGGTTCAGGCGGTAGTCGCGGCCGTCGGCGGCGCGATAGGGCAGGCAGACGGTCTGGCTTTTGATGGTGATGCCGCGCTCGCGTTCGATATCCATGCTGTCCAGGATCTGGTCCTTGAAATCCCGGTCGGAGACGATGTCCGTGACCTGGATCAGACGATCCGAAAGGGTCGATTTACCATGATCGATATGGGCGATGATGCTGAAATTGCGTATGGATTCCATTTATAGACCACAGCCGGCCGTTCTGTGACGCCCGTCGGCGATGCGCCGGCCGGTTTCGGCACAGCCGATCGGTCAATTTGTATCAACGGTACGCAGGCGGTCGAATTGGACCGGGCAGCGAACGGAGAGGCGGGAAGCTTGGGAGCCAAATGCCGGTTGACACGGTTAATTGATGCATATTATAGTTAACATTCTGCAAATAATAAGGAAAGCTCCTATTACCAGATCACTTTTTAGCCTGTCAACCCGCTGCTCCGGCGACAAGCCGACGGATACAACGGACCGCTTGCGAGGAATCACGCCCCCATGGAAGACACCCGTATCTTGATTGTGGATGACGATGCTGGCATTCGGGATACCATGCACGAGTTTATCGGGATGTCGGGCTACGAGGCCACGGCGGCGGCCAGCGCGGAGGAGGCGCTGGACATCCTCAACGCCAAGGATGCCGATGTGGTCATCACCGACATTTCGCTTCCCGGGATGGACGGGCTGGAGCTTACCGATCGGATCAAGAAGAACTACGATGCCGACGTGATCGTCATCACCGGCTACAGTGCCGACTACTCCTACGAGGAGGCCATCAGCAAAGGGGCCAGCGATTTTCTCTTCAAACCGGTCCGGTTCGCCGAACTGCTCCTGAGGCTCAAACGGGTATTGAAGGAGCGCCAGCTGACCCAGGAGCGGGTCAAGATGCTCGAGCAGCTCCAGAAACTGGCGACCACCGACGGCCTGACCAAGCTCTACAACTCACGCCATTTCTACAACCAGCTGGCCCTGGAAGTCGATCGCTCCAACCGTTACAACCCGCCGTTGTCCCTGCTCCTTCTGGACATCGACCATTTCAAGGAATACAACGACAACTTCGGCCACCTCGAGGGCGACAAGGTGCTGGTGCGCCTGGCCCAGATCATCGAATCCTGCCTGCGCAAACTCGATACGGCCTACCGTTACGGTGGCGAGGAGTTCACGGTCATCCTGCCTGAAACCACCGGCGACGAAGCCGAAACCGTCGCCTACCGCATCAAGGATGCGGTTGAAAAAGAGAAATTCAGCCCGCGATCGGGCGCATCGGTTTATGTTACGATCAGCGTCGGCGTCACCCAGTACGTACCCACCGAAGACATCACGGCCTTTGTCAAACGGGCCGATGCCGCCATGTACGCCTCCAAGGACGAGGGGCGCAATAAAGTGTCCTGCCTGTTCGCCGATTAGTGTCCATCCAGGAATGGCATCTTTTGGTCCAGGCCGGCGTTCTCGCGCTTTTAAAATCCTCGACGTAGCATAGCTTCGCGTCGCTTCGCGACGACGACTGCGTCGTCGGTATAAAAAACACTGCGGCCTTGGCCTGAACCAAAATCTAGTATCCTTTATGGACACTGATCTATTCCCCATCTACAAGGATTCCAACTCGATTTTTAGGTAAAGGTCGCCGCGGCGGCCGTCGGGCTGTGTTCGCCCCAGGCCCTTTAGCCGCAGGGACTGGTTCGCCTTGATGCCGGGTGGAACGCGTACCAGGAACGTGCGGCGACGCAGACCGGTGGCGAGGGCCACGCGTTTGCGGGTGCCGGCGAGCGCCTCGAAAGCGGTGATGCGCAACCGGCCCCGGAGGTCGGGTGAATCGGGAGTCGGCGTGGGCTGAATAACCTGCAGATGGTGACTGTGCTTCCTGGCGGCGGCGGCCCCGAGGGGGGCCGACATTCCGGTGGCGGGGATTCGCTCGAAGCCTTTCAGAAGCACGATGCCGGCCAGGAAACCGCCCACGTGGGCCCACCAGGCGATGCCGCCGGCCGAACCGTCGGCACCGGCAGCCCCCAGAAACTGAAGCACGAACCAGATGCCCAAAAAGATGAAGGCCGGAATTTCGATCAGCCAGGGGAAGATGAAGATGGGAATCAGGGTCAGGATCCGGGAGCCGGGGTAGCATAAAAAGTAGGCGCCCATCACACCGGCGATGGCCCCGCTGGCCCCTACGGTGGGGATCTGGGATTGCGAATGGAGGACCAGGTGGACCAGGCCCGAGAGCACCCCGGCCAGGAGGTAGAAGCAGAGAAAGCGCAGTGGTCCCAGCCGGTCCTCGATGTTGTCGCCGAAGATATGCAGACTCCACATATTGCCCAGCAGATGCCAGAATCCGCCGTGGAGGAACATGAACGTGAATAGGGAGATGACATTCGACCCCCAACCGAAATAGTCGATCAGGGCGGGATGGGTAAAGCGCGCCGGAATGAGAGCGTAGGTGGTGATGAAGCGGCTTAGGTCCGGACCCTGGATCGCCTGGTAGGCATAGACCAGGACATTGAGCAGGATGAGAAGATAAGTCACGACGGGGTGGTTGCGGGTGCGGATGGTGTCGCGCAGCGGAATCATGGCCGGTCTTTTTCCTGTGAGGCCCCCACCTTTGGTCGATGGGGCTCGCCCCGGTCGATCACGCGGGGCGGTCCTCTGAAGCGTCGATACGCATGCTGATGTCAACGGCCCTGGCCGCGTGGGTCAGGGCACCGATGGAAATGATGTCGGCACCGCTGGCAGCCAGCGTTTCAAGTTTGTCGCGATCAACCCCGCCGGATATCTCCACGAGGGCACGCCCGGCAACCAGGTCGACGGCCGCGCGGATCGCTTCCGGTCCCATGTTGTCCAGCATGATGATGTCAGCCCCGGCATCCAGCGCCGCTTCGACCTCGGCCAGGGTCTCGGTTTCCACTTCGATTTTCAGGCTATGGGGTGCGGCGCGCCTCGCGCGGTCGACGGCGGCGGCGATACCGCCGCAGGCGGCGATATGGTTGTCCTTGATCAGAATGCCGTCGCTCAAATTGAAGCGGTGGTTGGCGGCACCACCGACGCGCACGGCATATTTTTCCAGCGCCCGCCATCCAGGGGTGGTCTTGCGGGTGTCCACCAGACGCACCCCGGTGTCCGGGAGCGCGTCCACATAGCGGCGCACGTGCGTGGCAATTCCGCACAGGCGCTGGAGAAAGTTGAGAGCGGTGCGCTCGGCCGTCAACAGGGCGGCCATGCGCCCCTCGATGGTCATCAGGGTGTCGCCCGGTGCGGCCTGCTGGCCTTCGGCCACCATTTCCACAACGCGCAGCTCGGCGTCCAGGCGTTTGAAGACGCGCCGGGCCACCATCAGCCCGGCCACGACCATCGGCGCCTTGGCCACAATGACACCCTGGCCGCGGGCGTCGGGCGCGATCAGGGCATTGGTGGTGATATCGCCGGTGGCAATGTCTTCCGCCAGCGCAAGATCGATCAGCCGTTCCAGGCCGTGCAGCATGTCTATTGTCCTGCCTGTCAATTCGGCCGCCCCGCGGGCCGGATGTTGGCGCCCCTTAAGAGGCCAGTGCTTCGATGCGCGCCAGATGGGACACGAGGGCTTTTTGCTTCTCCGCATAGCCGGCATGCTGATCTCGAACCTTGGCCACGACGTTTTCCGGGGCCTTGTTCAAGAAGTCGGCATTGCCGAGCTTGCGGTTGAGCTTGGCGATTTCCGTCTCGGCTTTGGCGATTTCTTTGCGCAGCCGTGCGGCTTCCTGCTGGAAGTCGATGACCCCCTCGAGCGAGACAAAGAGGGTGGCGTTGGCGATGACGGCGGTGGCCGAGGCTTTGGGTTTGTCTCCCGGGACGTCGACATCGAGACGATCCAGGCGGGCCAGGTTGACCACCAGTTCGCGATGATCGCCGATGACGCGCCGGGCCGTTTCGTCGTCGGAGTGCATGACCACGTCCAGTTTCAGAGACGGGGCGATGTTCATCTCGCCGCGGATGTTGCGGATGCCGGTAATCACCTGCATCATGACAGCGATGGCCGCCTCGGCTTCACGATCCGCCGCCAGGGGCGGCAAGCTTGCGTCGTCGCCGGGGAAGACGGCCTGCATGATCGAGCCCTCGGCCCCGGGCAGTTGATGCCAGATTTCTTCGGTGACGAAAGGAATCAGCGGATGCAGCAGAATCAACATGTCGTGCAGCACCCGCCAGAGGACACCACGTGTGGCTCGGGCCCGTTCTTCGCCCTGCTTGCCGTAAAGGGCGGGTTTGCTCATCTCCACGTACCAGTCGCAGAATTCATGCCAGACAAACTGGTAGAGTTGGGCCGCGGCGTCGTTGAAACGGTATTCGTCAATGGCCGCGGCGGTCTCGCGGACGACCGTGTGCACCCGCGAGAGGATCCAGCGGTCCGGAACGGCAAGTTGGCTGGCCGGTGGCAGGTCATCCGGCGTTTCCAGATGCATGAGCGCGAAACGGGCGGCATTCCAGAGCTTGTTGATGAAATTGCGGTAGCCCTCCACCCGTTTTTCGGACATCTTGATGTCGCGTCCCTGGGCCGCAAATGCCGTCAATGTGAACCGAAAGGCGTCGGTGCCGTAGGCCTCGATCACGTTGAGGGGGTCGATCACGTTGCCCTTGGACTTGCTCATCTTCTTGCCGTGCGCGTCGCGCACGAGCGCGTGAACGTAGACGTCGCGGAAAGGCACGTCGTCCATGAACTGCAGCCCCATCATCATCATCCGGGCCACCCAGAAGAAGAGGATGTCAAAACCGGTCACCAGGGCGGACGTGGGGTAGAAGGTTTTGAGCAGTTTGGTCTTATCGGGCCAGCCCATGGTGGAGAAAGGCCACAGGGCCGAGCTGAACCAGGTGTCCAGCACGTCGGTTTCACGCACCAGCCGGCTGCCGGCGCAGGCACGGCAGGTCGCGGGCGCCTCCATGGCCACGATGATCTCCTGGCAGTCTTCGCAGGTCCAGGCCGGAATACGATGCCCCCACCAGATCTGACGGGAGATGCACCAATCGCGGATATTCTCCATCCAGTCGTGGTAGGTCTGGGTCCAGCTGGGTGGGATGATTCGCGTGCGACCCGTCTCCACGGCGGCGATGGCCTTTGCGGCCATGGGCTTGACCTTGACGAACCACTGGGTGGAGAGATTGGGCTCCACAACTTCCTTGCAGCGGTAGCAGTGTCCCACGCTGTGGTTGAGGTCTTCAACCTTGATGAGCAGGCCCTGATCCCTGAGGGCCGCAACGACGTTCTCGCGGCAGGTAAAGCGGTCCTGCCCCTCGAAGGTGCCGGCTTCGGCGCTCATCCGCCCGTCGTCGCCGATCACTTTGACACGGGGCAAGTCGTGACGTCGGCCGATTTCAAAGTCGTTGGGATCGTGGGCCGGGGTCACCTTGAGCGCACCGGTGCCGAATGCCAGATCGACGTAGCTGTCGCGGATGATCGGGATCTCGCGCATCATCAGCGGCAGGACGACGTGGGTGGCCTCGAGCCCGGCATAACGTTCATCTTCGGGGTTGACGGCCACGGCCGTGTCCCCCAGCATGGTCTCGGGGCGGGTGGTGGCCACCACCAGGCCCGTGTCGGTTCCGGGGAATGGATAGCGGATGTGGTAGAGATGGCCGTCGATGTCTTCATGCTCCACCTCGAGATCGGCCAGGGCCGTGTGGCAGCGGTGGCACCAGTTGATGATATAATCGCCGCGGTAGATCAGTCCCTCTTCGTACAGCTGCACGAAAACCTTGCGCACCGCCCGGGATAGCCCCTCGTCCATGGTGAAGCGCTCGCGCTGCCAGTCGCAGGAGGCGCCCAGGCGCTTGAGCTGGTTGATGATGGCGCTGCCGTATTCCGCCCGCCATTCCCAGACAGCTTCGATAAACTTCTCGCGTCCCAGGGCATGACGGTCGGTTTTTTCCTCGGCCAGTTTGCGCTCAACCACGTTCTGGGTGGCGATGCCGGCGTGGTCGGTTCCGGGCATCCACAGAACGTTGTCACCGCGCAGGCGCCGATAGCGGCAGAGAATGTCCTGCAGCGTCACGTTCAGGGCGTGGCCCATATGCAGGACACCGGTCACATTCGGTGGGGGGATGACGATCGAATACGCGGGCTCCGCTCCCTCTTCCGCCGCGGCGAACAGACCCTTCTCTTCCCAGTGACGATACCACTTCTTCTCGACATCGTGGGGCTCATAGCCCTTGGCCAGCAAATTCGAACCCATGCAAACGACTCCTCCTAAAATTGAAAACGGGGATTAGATCTAATCCCCGCTGACGACGCTGATATTTGGCCGCCGGGATGTGCGGGACGGGGCGAAAGGAAGGCGCCACGTTCCAGGAAGCACACCGATGGCTCGACACCCGGCGGCATGGCGATCAATTTGGACCAAGAACGGTGCCGAACTATTCCTCGGTCGAATCCTTGAGCAACTGGTTTTTTAAATTTTCGATTTCGGCGGATACGGTTTTCTCGATGGCCTCGTTGATCAGGACGTCGATTTTCTCCGCAAACATTTCGCGGATGACTTTTTCGAGGGCGCTCTCGAGTTGGGCCTCGGAAACCGTGGCCGGCAGCGCCGCTGTCTTGGCGGCCTCGCCCGGACTGTCCACGGGGGGCTCTTCAGCCAGCTTGGCATCCAGCAGATCGATGGCGTCGGACAACTCCTGGGTGCTCAGATTGAAGTCCAACTCGTCGCTGATCGCCGATCCCTGCAATTCCGGCTCGAGATTCATGCCCAGGGAATCGAAAAGATCGTCTTCCTTGTTTTCCTCGATATCGAGATCCATGGGGGCGAAATCCAGATCGTCCTCCTGGTCCGCCTCGTCCATGGCCGGCGTATCGGCTTCTTCGGGCACCGCATCGGCGAAAAGGTCAAACGCCGCGCCCGCCGTTTCGGCCATATCTTCTTCCGGCAAATCCTCCGATTCGATTGTCATCTCCTCCGGGGCGACCGTCATTTCGGGCGCTGAAGATGCCTCGGCCGGTGTCTCCTCAGCCTCTTTACCCAAATCCAGGGACGCTTCCTCGGTCGGCAGCGAAGGAACGGCCTCGGCCGGCTCGGTGGCCGCTTCGTCCAGGGGTAAGCCATTTTCCACCACATCGGTCAGTTCGATGACTTCTTCGTCCACGGGCGCTGCATTTTCCACGACCTCGGTCAGTTCGATGACTTCTTCGTCCGCGGGCGGGGCATTCTCCACCACGTCGGTCAGTTCGATGACATCTTCGTCCGCGAGCGGGGCATTCTCCACCACGTCGGTCAATTCGATGACTTCTTCGTCCGCGGGCGGGGCACTTTCCACCACGTCGGTCAGTTCGATGATCTCGTCGTCACTGGCTGCAGAGGGCTCGACAATCTCGGTCAATTCGATGATCGGCTCTTCATCCGGAGAGCGCTGCTCCGTCATGGGATCCTCATTCTTTTTTCAATGGATTAAGGCCGTTATGCCGCTAATTTCAAATTTATCGAACGCTATCACAGGGATAGACTAGTGTCAAGACAGGCGGGCCTGCGACAAGCGCCAGTTCCCGAAGGATATTCCCTAGTTAGTGCGGCCCCCGGCCGCCACGTCAAGCCGGGCGGTCCGGGATCGCCGCGTTCGAAGTGGTCTTCGGCATCTCAAGAGATAAAAACATTTACAGGCGTCCAACCCTGCGCGTATAAATCCCGGATGCGATCCTTTTTTGTCGAACCGGATGAGTTCCACAAGCCCGTGGCCGTCCTTGTCGGCTCGGAAGCCCGGCACATCCGCAAGGTCCTGCGGCTGCGTCCGGGGGCGCGGGTGCGGGTCACCGATGGCCGGGGGCATACGGCCGACGCCTGCATCCGGGCGGTCGAAGCGGACCGTGTGCTGGTCGACATTATGGCGCCCGCGGCGACACCGCCCCCCGATGTGCATGCGTTCGCGGTCGCTCAGGCCATGTTGAAAGACCGCAAGATGGACGCGCTGATACGGGCGCTGACGGAACTGGGCATCACCACCTGGCTGCCTTTTATCTCGGCGCGTTCGGTCGCGCAGCCCGATTCGCGGCGCCTGCAGGCGCGCTTGGCGCGCTGGGCGCGCATCTCCCGGGAGGCCGTCAAGCAATGCGGCCGGCGGCGCCAGCCGCAGATTCGGATGGCCGCAGGGCTGGACGATATTTTGGCGTGGTCCACTGGATTCGAGCACAAGACCATGTTCTGGGAAGAAGCCGTGGCCCTGCCGGTCGAATCACATCCCCGCGGGGCGGGGCGCATCATGGTCATCATCGGCCCCGAGGGCGGTTTCACATTTGACGAGGCCGAGGCCGCCCGGCAGGCCGGTTTTGCGCTGTGCGCACTGGGACCGCGAATTCTCCGTGCGGAAACGGCCGCCCTGGCCGCCGTGACCCTGGTTCAGTACCTGGTCGGCGACTGGCGGACGGCTCCCCCAGGCGAAAATCCGCCATGATCCCGACCGTTTCGTCCCGACCCAATGGTCATGTTTGCTGCTCGCTCTCGATGCCGTGGGCGGAAGGTGAATGCCTCCGGGTGACGGCCGATGCCGGAAGAAGTAATTTCCCGAAATAACGGGGCTGTTGGAAGTCGCCCGGGTGGCCGGCCCCCCTGCGGCAGGTACTTGAAATGACTTGACAGATGGATTGCGCTATGCAATAAGCGATTCCACTTTTCACCGCCCCAAAGCCGAATCTTCAACGATATCGGTAGGGTGGTGGAAGCCACGCAGATGCGAGACCGCGCCGAGGTAGCTCAGGCGGTAGAGCAGGGGACTGAAAATCCCCGTGTCGGCAGTTCGACTCTGTCCCTCGGCACCAATCAGATTAAGGGCTTATGGCTGCGGCTGTAAGCCCTTTTTCATTTGGTGTGAGACTCTGTCCTGACCTGCTCCAAAACGCCCATGACCTCTCGCTCCGCATCGTTGATACGATGCATGTAACTTTCGGTGGTTTTCCGGTTCGTATGGCCCAGAATTATAGTTATGGTCCCGTTCGGATCGTTGTTCACGCCCATCACTGTTGCACCATGCTGGCGAATCGTGTGAAACCTAAAATACCACATCGCCGCCTTTTCGCATCAGCGCTTAATCTGCTTCTTGCGGCCTTTAGGGCCTTCGCGGAACTCACCCGCCTTCCGACTCCGATACGCAAGCAATTGCGTCACTAAAAGCGAGTTGAAAGGTAGCACGAGCAGTTGATGTTCGACCACTAATCATCACGATGCGGCACACTTGCGGCCCTGTCTCCATGGGGGCAGGGTCACGCTCCCATGGGGGCGCAGATAAAGCTGCGTCCTTTGGGTATGGATTCTCTACTACCACTGGGGATTTTGTGTACACAAAGGGTCCGGGCAAGGCCGAAGGGCCTTGCCCGGGGTAGCGTAGAAGCCGGACCAATGGATTGTACGGGTTGAAAGGACCCAAGATGTCCAAGCAGTCAATGGATACAACGGTGCCAAAAGGCGAATCGTTCGGGTTTGGCGGGCTAGGCCGATCCATGTCAGCTGCGGGACAACAAGGGCAAAGAGGCGTGGTCGTGCCCCGTTGTCACGCTAACTATCGAAGGCGCTTTCTTTTTCAGCCCTGTAAAAACAGAGTGGATCGTTGTGAAATCGGCCAGTACAACAATATGAGTTGACGGAGCATCCACCCTTACAATCGGAGCTCTTGGGACAATCCCGACAGTTCTCGCCCAACTGATCTTCCGAGAAACCGCGGGTGTAGCCAAACGCATCCGGATCAAACCAGATATCCCACAGACGCCTTTCTCTGAGATTGCCTTCCACAATTTCATCGGGCAGGGAGAGACACCCCTTCACTCTGCCATCGCTGGTGATTCCACAAGTGGAGATTCCGGCCGAGCAGCCCGTCCAAGGTCGCTCCGGCGGGCGATCTTCGTCGGCGAACTGCATTCCATCCGCGTAGATCACTTTGAGCTCTTGTTGCCGGTGGCGTTGATTCCTGATGAACTGGCCCAGCTCCAGGGTTTCGCGGCGTCCGATCATCAGATCGGCGTGGCTGGTTGCGCGGCCCGACGGGAAAAGTGGCTGGGGACGCCAAGCGTCGACACCCCAGGAAATTAGCAGATCGGCCAGCGCGGGGAGCTCCGGAAGGTTAAGGGCGTTGACCGTGGTGATCACGTTCAGTGGGAGGCCGGCCCGCACCGCTATCCCGATGCTCCGTCGAATTGCGGCAAAAGAGCCCTTGCGGTTTCTTATTCGATCGTGGGTGGCTTCGAGACCGTCCAGACTGATGCCGAGACATGATACGCCCACCTGCTTTATGCGGGTAACCGTTCCCTCGTCCAACTCCAACCCATTGGTGAGCAGATTCACCTGGATCTTCTGACCGATCAACCGCTCGGTGATATCGGGCCAATCAGCGCGCAAGAGAGGTTCGCCGCCCGTGAAATCGACTTCTTGAACAAGTAGGTCGGGAAACTGATCGCACAGATCCAGCGCTTCGCGGGTGGTAAGCTCATTGGGCCGGGCTTGGCCCGCAGATGAACCGCAGTGCGTGCAGCGTAGATTGCACCCAAGAGTCAATTCCCAACCCACGACCAAGGGAAACCCATTGAAACCATTATCCATCATAGCCTGCCCCAATATGTTGCGAGCGTTTTCGCGTACCGCGCTGCCGCTGTTAAATTGAGCCACGGAGGGCCCTTAACGCCGGTCATGTCAAACCGGCAGCGGAACACATAAACAAAGAATTGGCAGCGCGCCAGGCGCTCGAGAACACCGAAAGGTTTAAGGTGCGCGGGCAGACGAACGCATACCCGCCGTAGCGGGAGTCACCATGATTTTCGGCTGGCCACTACGGGTAGATGTTCTCTCCAACCCCCCATCACGGAGTTCCCCGTCGCGGCGCGGGCATGCGTTTCTGCCGCCGAAGACGATTACTTCGAACTTTTCTCGCCGCAGACTTCTACATCCCCTGGTACTCTCTCTGCAGCGCGATGTAGTCTCCGGCCTTCATAACGGGTTCCCGCCCGGAGATGACATCGTCGGCAATATTCATCACGGCCGAGAGTATGGAATCCGGCGGAGATTTGCCCTCCATGTACATTTGCACCTGCTGGGTGACGAAGCTGTTGAACTTCTCGTCGGGTTGCCGTTCTATAATGTCGCCCAATTGCTTGAAATTCCACCACGGCAAAACCAGATACTTATAAATGTCGTCTTCGAACCTGAACTGCCTTTCAAGCCGAACCCTGGTGAATTGAATCGCATTCATGCCTGTCCTCCTTTTTCTGGCCTTTGGATTGGCCTCTTGTGGGAGTGAGACCGGTGAGGTGAGGTGATTGGGACTTGCTTTGCGAGTCCGACATCATCGCCACCTCCCGAATAGTGTTCTACCAGAATAGGAGCCCAACAAGTGATGATGCCCGTGATAAAGAAATCAACTAGCAAAAACGGGAATAATCGCAGGATTTATGCTTGAGGGAAACGTCAGATAGAGATTATATAAATAAAACAATAAGATGTATCGATACGACTGTCAAGTTAAAATCTGGTATAACGCCCCTAGGCCGCGGTATGCGGAAGCCCTGATTTGGTAACCAGTGGAAGTAGATATCTGCTGTGAATTTGATCGGGGCGTGGCCAACCTGGCGGGAACCAGCGGTGATGCGATGACCTGCTGGAATTCGGGTGGTGGCATAGGCGTGCCCGAGGTCATGAATCCTGACGCGCCGCAACTCTGCCCTCTCGCGTGCCTTGTAATAAACCCTGGCCTTCAGACGGCCTCCGTCCCACCAAAAGCTCATTTTGGTTGAGACCGAAAAGCCCATACGAACCGTTGCCGTCGATCCAGAACAATTAGAGCGAATCAATGATTTCCGGTTGGAAAACCTTATTGAGACCAAATCCGGGGTGAAACGGATTTTGGTTGAAGAGGGGCTTGAATCGATTGGGAAAGAGACCGCAACGCCGTTATCGGGTTTTAGATGGGATTTGAAACAGCTTATAGCAGTTCATCAAGCCCTTCACACCGCGTCTTTCTAATTATCACTGCAATCTGAAATTTCCCTCGTTCTGATAGTTTTGCGCTAGCACCAGGAGGGGAGGTGTAGCCAGCCGCGCAATTGGCATGATCCACTCCTGACCTGCGAAAACAAAAAGAGCCTGCCCTTCTACCCACCTTTCGATACAGCCACTTAATCACATGTTGTGACAGCAATCATTTTTGTTTGGATTTTTCAATAGATCGAAATCTATACCTGCTTTTGTCTTGGTCGAACTTACGTCGCAATTTTAAATCCACAATTTCCATCGATCAAAATTATGCTCGCCACCCATAGTGGGTAGTTAATTTCATAATTTAGAAAATTTTCTGCCATATTTTCGATAACGATAACCTGACTCTTAATTGGTATAATGGCCGAGTTCTATATTCCCATATATTTCAATAGCTTTTGGATGGATAAAATTCTTTTCCAATTGGAACTATCAGGAACGTTACTTGCTTAGCATAGCCCGTAGTGAAAGCCTAACCTGGTGCGAGCCTCGGATCAGTTGGAGATAGCCGGGTTGCCAAAGCGGTGGTGATTCGGCTTTTATATTGATTGAAGTAAAACGGGCGGCATGGATTACTTCAGAACTTGAGGAGGAAGGTATGAAAAGGATTCTGTATTTGTCAATCTTGATTTGTTGTCTCGCTTCAGGGCCCGCATTTGGTTTATCATTCGATGTGGATGAAGCTAATTCTGCCGTTGAACTTTATAATGTTGATACGGGAGCATGGTCTTGGTGGGTTTTCTGGGGGGATTCAAGTGTTGAAGCAAACCTGGCGACTCCTTTTGCGAATCCCTATTCGATAGGAAATGACGAAACGATCCAATTTGAGTTCGCTGCTATTACAATCAAAGGTTACGGATTGGGCGCTACCGGCAGTGCCGATATTCGCGGGAGGTTGGCTTTTGATGGTGGGTTGGACCCCTATGTTGGTGAGGGTAGTGGCAAGTACGTGACCATCCTCGGTGGCATTGTCGATGCAGGCTATCTTCGTTGGGAGACAGAGCCAGGCATCATTACTTTGGGAAACGGCGATTATTTTGAAGTTTCATTTTTAGATATTGATTTGGGTGTCGATATTGGGTGCAATAATACCTATCCTGTTTATGCTCAAGTTACGGGGCACTCGGTTCCCGAACCCGGCACCATCTTCTTGCTGGGTATCGGTCTTGTGGGCCTGGCTGGCTACAGCCGCCGCAAGTTTATGAATTAGGCCTGCTCCCCATTGACAGCCCGATGAGTAGAGAAATCACGACCTAGCATCGTGCGCACGAATCAGATAGATGATTGGTGCGCACGACCTGGTGGGCGGTAGCAACCATTGATCCAGTTGGCGCCAGGGAGGCCGAACGCCAAAACGGCGGTGGCCGTCGTCGTGGATAGAGTGCCGGCATTTCAACCACGCCGGCCACCTGCCCGAAAAGCGCTTATGTAAAAAGCGCCGCAGCGGTAATGAATAAATTGCCACTGTTAAGAGGTGTAGGTAAGTGGTGGATGCAGGGGCTTTATATCAGGAAATCTGGTTTTGATTTGCCTATCAGGAATCAACAAAGCCTTGATTGGATGATTGTGCTGTTTTTCAGGAATCGTTAGAAGCGCCTATGAAAACCTCAGATCGAATTCGAGAACAAGACGCGGCCTGATGAAAATATGGGCAATCATCTGCCCATAGATGATTTAAGTACTTATTGACAATTTAATCTATCCCCGTTTATTTTTTTAGTATCTACTTTCTTCGTCTATTGGATTTTCTGCAATCCTACGTTGCCATGGTTTTTCGATTTTTACCACCGACTAAGGCTGTAGTCGGCCTGATTTGGTAAGTTGTGCCCTACTGAGGAGCCGAATCTATCCTTTCCATGGAGTACTGACTGGGTAGCTTTGCCATGGAAATCAAGGGTAAATACATATTATATCGATCCGTGCGGTTTTCTTTCTCTGTGCTACTATTTCAAAAGGAGCGTTCGGGATGAGATGTAAAAGATTAATTCTAATATCCTCACTAGCGGTAGTCTTGGTGGTAACGATGGGGTTGGGTGCTTCAAGCGCGCTTGAATTTAGCGATTGGGAACGCACGTGGCACAAGGCTAAGTTCAAAGTAAAGGCCACTTGCTATGCAACAGCGCTCTCTGATTACTTTAAAGTGTCCGACAAAGACAATGCCTGGATTTATATTGAATCCTATAATGAGCCGTATGAATTTAGTGCCTCATTAGTGACCTTAGATGAAGATGGCACAACTTGGCAGTCAAATGCAATGACATTGGAGATTCTCCATGGCACTGCAAATGAAGCAATGGTAGAACTTGTAGATCCCATAACCATCACTGACGGTGGTACCGGAGATAACGTTAGATTACTTTCTTTTTTTACAATGTTAAAGGGAAAAGAAAAAAATTCAGTATTGCATGGCGGGGCAATGAAAACTATTTGTGGAACAGCAATGATCGAAGCCAGTGGACAGGCGGAGTGTTTTGGCCCGCTGTCATTTTCGAGTAAAAAAATAAATGGAGAGAAAGTACCCCAAAAAGTATTTGATGCCGTAGACGGTGCTTCCCGAACAGACGGTTCCTCCTCCAAAAAACTAAAGATATTTGTAAGCTCATCGTTGCATCATGGTGATTTTGCGAATGATCCGACCTTATCCGGTGCAACCGCGATGGAAAAAGCGGATGCTTTTTGTATGCGGGATTCGAATCGGCCGACAGGTGGCAGCATATATAAGGCCCTATTGGTGGACGGTGTTAATCGGGATGCGGTTACATTAACCGATTGGGTTTTGCAGCCGAATACCACATATTACAGACCCAGTGGTGTCAAAATAGATACTACGGGCGATGATGCTATCTTTCTTGCATTTTGGAGAGATATGAAAAACAGTATCGGAAAAGATAATGGTGATGCTTTTCAAAACGCTTGGACGGGTATCGATGATGCCAGCGATTTTTCAACGAATGCAACATCACACTGCTCCGAATGGTCTTCATCGGGTGGGGACACAGGGGGATATGGCACGCGCATCGCAAAAGATCGCGCTGCTTTCGACTGGTACGGCGGCGGGTCGGTTTGCAGGAATTCCCAACATTTATATTGCGTGGAGCAACCCTAACAAACGCAAATATATTTCTGGGGTAAATTCGCGCTTCAGATAGATCGCTTGAAACAATACGGCTGTGTCCAATCAGTAAAGTACTTCTCAATACTCAACGAGCGTATCGGCAATACAACGAACGAATACAATTAATCTGAATATCTCCGTGTCGGCCGTTCGACGCTGTCCCCGAGCGCCAATCCAGAAAACCCGCTGCTGCGGCAGCGGGTTTTCTTTTGGACACCGCCATTGTGGCGGCCACTCCATTGGTCTTCCCGCCGCAGGCAAGGACTACAGGCGGTAGAGCGCATCCACGTACGCCTTGAGAATGTCGTCCACCACTCCGCGCAGCGGCAGGTTCGCGGCCAGGCCGTAAACCGGGGCCATGCCGCCTTCGGCCGCGGGGCTTTCTTTGACTTCCTCCACGGCGGATTGGAGATCGTCGATGAAGCGCGCGGCCACGCCCGGCCGGGTGTGCCGCAGGGTGACGCACAGGTGGACGCAGCTGGGCCGGTGGAGGCCGTTGAGGCTCCAACCGCGGTGTCCCATGGCATCCATGATCCGGTAGATGTCGAAGGTCGGTGAGGTGAAGGCGACGACCCAGAGCGGATCGCCCAGAATCTGGATTTCCGGGATGGCGGCGATACCGACTTTGATCGTTCTGGCGGTCTCCAGAATCCGTCGCGTGGCGTCCAGGTAGCCGTTCCGGCCGATAGAGACCATGGCGGCCCAGCAGGCGGCACTCAGGGCCCCCGGCCGGCTCCCAGCGAAGCTGGGTGAGAAGTACAGCCCCCCCGGCCAGTCGCTGGCGGTGAAGTACTGGTGGCGCCTGAGCTCGGGCGTCCGGTAGAGCACCACCGAGGTGCCCTTGGCGGCGTAGCCGTACTTGTGCGTGTCGGCCGACATCGAGGTCACCCCGGGGAGACGGAAATCGAAGGGCGGCACGGCGTAGCCCAGCGCTTCGGCCCAGGGCAGGACGAAGGCTCCCAGGCAGGCGTCAGTGTGGAATCCGATGCCGCGGGCGTGCGCCAGTTCGGAGAGTTTCTCGATGGGATCCACCATGCCGTGGGGAAAAGAGGGCGCCGAGCCCACCACCACCACTGTGCGGCGGGTGATGGCGCGGCCCGCCGCAGTCACGTCGGCGCGAAAGTCGCGGTCCACGGGGATTTTCACCATCCGGATGCCAAAATACGCCGCGGCCTTGTCGAAGGCCGCGTGGGCCGTCACCGGGACGACCATCTCGGGCCGGCGAATACCCTTCTCTTTGCGGGCCCGGTCGCGGTAGGTCTTCATCGCCAGGAGAATGCTTTCGGTGCCCCCGGAGGAGAGTGTGCCGCAGACCGGGTCGGCCGTGCGCCGGGCCCCGAGCATGTCGGCGGTCATGGCGACGATTTCGGCCTCGAACTTGGTGATGCTGGGCCAAAGATCGGCGTGCAGGGGGTTGGCCTGGGAAAACAGCGCGTAGACCCGGCTGAGAAAGTCGATGTGATCCGGATCGCCGTGATAGACCGCCCCGGAGGCGTAGCCCTCCTGCCAGCGGCCAGTTTCGTTGTCTTCCAGGCGCTGCAGGACGGCCATCACCTCATCGCGGGTGCGCCCCTGTTCAGGGATCGCGGCCATGGTTTCGGTCCGTTCCCGATAGGGTTTGAGGGCCGGAGCCACTTCATCCATCATCGCAGCCGTATCGGCATCGATTTTTCGTTGCACGGCCGGAATCCGGCGCAGGTGCTTTTCCAGAAACCGGACCAGGCGAGGGTCGAGACGACTCATCTGTTTCAATACGCGTTCGAAAGGATCCATGGGCACGACTTTCCTCTTTTAGGCGCGGCCCCGATTGAGGCGAGCGCAGATCTTGCGGTGGGCGCGGTAGATATCCCTGAATGCCCGAAACATGGCGGCGTAGCGTTCCCTGTGAACGGGGTTGGGCCGATAGCGCCGGCGGGTGGTCAGACCGGCGGCAATGGTATCGAAGCTGCCGGCGCCCAGGGCCACGGCGGCCAGAATGCCCGCACCGCGCACGTTGGCCTCCACCGGGTTTTCAAGCTGATGAATCGTACATTCGAGAACGTCCGCCATGATCTGGCACCAGAGGTCGGAGCGGGCGCCGCCGCCCACCATGCGGATTTCCTGAAGCGGCCGGCCGATAAACTTTTGTACGTGACCCTTTAGCCAGCGGGTATTGAAGGCCACACCTTCCATGACCGACCGCACCAATGAGCCGCGGCCGGCGGTCAGGGACAGGTTGTGAAACCCGCCGCGAATCGTCCGGTCCTCCACGGGTGTTCTCTCACCGTAGAGCCAGGGGGTGAAGATCACACCATGGCTGCCGGCTGGCGTCCGGGCGGCCAACCTCTCCAGTGCGTCCCATTCGCTGGCGGCCCCGTCCGTTGGGCCCAGGATTTCTGTGCGCAGGAAATTCAGGCACGCGCCGGCGTTTTCCTGCTCGTTGGCCAATAGATAACGCCCGGGGATGGCGGCGGGCAGCGAGGCCATGTTGTGCCGCAGGTCGGTCTTTTTAAACGGTACGTGGCAGGTAAGCCAGCTGGAGGTGCCGATGTAAAGGTGGGCTTCGAAATCACCGACCGCGCCGGAGCCGATGGCGGCCGTGTGCAGGTCCGGCGCCCCCATAACCACCGGCAGACCCGGGGGCAGGCCCAGGTGCCCGGCGGCCGCCGGCGTAATTGGGCCCAGAATGTCCAGCGCCCGCTTGAGTTCCGGTAATTTGTCCGCCTCGATCCCACTCTGGAAGATCAGGCCGGGGTGGTAGCGGATGGCATCGATCCGGCGGTTGTCGGTCAGCCAGTGAAGGATGATGCTATCGAAGGAGGCGGCGAATCGACCGGTCAGGCAGTAATTCAGATAGTCCTTGGGCTCCAGGAATTTATGGGCAGCGGCGTAGCGTTCAGGGGCCTCCGCCTTGAGGTAGAGGATGTGGGCGATGGGGTCCTTGCCGGAATGCCCCGGGATGCCGCCCGTGAGACGAATCCAGGTGCAGAGCTTGTCGATCCCGTATCCGGATAGTCTGAGCGGACCGTTCGTCAGGCGCCGCACATGCGGGGCCCCGCGGGAATCCATCCAGATGATGGCCCGGCCCAGGGGGCGGCCGTCGCGGCCCACCGGCACGGTCCCGGACCACTGGCCCGTGCAGCACACCCCGGCGATCGCGGCCGGGTCGATCGTGTCTTCGGCGAGCAGGCGGCGGGAGGCGCGGCCGACGGCCTGCCACCAGTCGGCCGGATCCTGCTCAGCTCCGCCTTCCGGCAGGAGATGGAGCTCGGTCGGCGCCTTTCTGCAGCTCCGCACGCGTCCGTCGGTGCCCACGAGGGCCACTTTGGGGCCGGAGGTGCCAAGATCGATGGCCAGTATGTGAGCGGTGTCGGGCATGGTCGTGCAGCGGGGCTTGCCAGCGGCGGGCGTGTCGGGGTGTCGCGGGCCGGTTAGCGGCCGGGATCAGGCCGAAGACCGATAGGCCGCGAACATTTCCTCGAACAACTGCCCGATTTTTTTCATGTGAGCCAGGCTTTCCTCGGCGCTGCGCCCGGGATATTTGCGGAAAGCGATCAGGACCCCGCTCAGCGCGGCAAACAGGGCGTGGGAAAAAAGCCGCCTTTTTTCGGGGTCGGCCTCATCCTCAAAGACGAGATCGAGCATGTCCATAAAGCGGCGGGCCACGACATCCAGTTTCCGGGCCGAGGCGTTGCTGATCTCGCCGTAGAGGGAAAAGCGGGTGATCATCTTCCAGTAGATCTCGTTGACGGTGCAGTAGTCGATGAATTCGTCGACCAGCGTGCCGAAGGACGTACGTTCCGGGTCCGCTTCGAGTCGGCGCTCCAGCTCGTTGACAAAGCGGCCGGTGTCCCGGTAAGCCGCCTCGACGAAAAGATCCTCCTGGTTCTGGAAATAGGTATAGATGGACGACTTGGCGATGCCGGCTTCATTGGCGATTTCCTGCATGCTCACCTTGTCGTAGGTTTTGGTGCCGAAGACCTTGCGCGCCGCATCGATGATGAGGTCTCGGCGGACCTCGCGCTCCCTGGCCTTGAGTTCACGCAACGTGCTGTTTTTTTTCATGCTGAATCGTTTTTCCCCGGGGGCTTTGTAAAGGGGGCGAATGGATCGATTTAAAAAGGGTAGCATGAACCGGACATGAAAGCAACTTTGAGTTGATAAAGCGACCATCGTTCGATATAAAGAATGTCGAACGCTGGCTACAGAATCACCTCGTCGCGTTCCCGTAACCCACGCCCGGGAGATCGATTCACCCATGGATGCCAAGCTCTTTTACCACGAGGCCGTCAGCGACCCTTACGCCTACGCTGCCAGTTGGAAAAACCGGCAGCACAAGCCGGTCGTGGCGCATTTCTGCTCGTACACCCCCGAGGAAGTGGTCTGGGCCGCCGGAGCCCTGCCGCTGCGTGTATTCGGGCAATCCGAGCGCATCGTGGCCGCGGACACCCACCTTCAAAGTTACGCCTGCAGCCTGGTGCGCGGAGCCATGGAAGATGCCCTGGCAGGCCGGCTCGATTTTGCCGACGGGTTCGTTTTTCCGCACACTTGCGACTCGATTCAGCGGCTTTCGGACATTTGGCGCCTGAACGTACCCCACGGCTTTCACCTGGATGCGGTCCTGCCCGTCAAACTCGATACCCCCAGCGCCAAGGCCTACATGCGCGATGTCGTGGCGCGGTTCGCCCGCGACCTGGAAGCCAAACTGGCGATCAGCATCCCGGATGAATCGCTCCGCACGGCGGTCAGATTGTACAATCGTCTGCGCCAGGGGTTGCGGGACCTCTACCGCTTGCGCAGCCAAAACCCGGCGGCCCTGCCCGGCGGCAGCGTGCATGCCATCGCGCAGGCCGCCATGATCATGGACCGGGAAATTTTCGTCGACGGGCTCGAACACCTGATCGCGGATCTCGGCGGGCGTAACATCGCCCGGTCGGACCGCAAGCGCCTGATCCTCTCTGGCGGCCTATGCTCCATGCCGGATATCTACGGCCTGATCGAGAACGCGGGGGGGGATGTGGTCTGGGACGATTTGTGCACCGGATCGCGTTACTTCGACGGTGTCATCGAGGACGAACCAGGCCCTCTGGCGGCAATTGCCGACCGCTACCGCGAACGCATGGTCTGCCCGGCCAAACACATGGACCTGACGCGGCGCGGCGACCATTTGGTGGAATGCGTTCAAGCGCACCGCGCGGATGGCGTCGTTTTCGCCTTGCTCAAGTTCTGCGACCCGCACGCCTTCGACTATCCCTACATGAAAAAGATGCTGGATGCCGCCGGCGTCCCCAGCCTGCTGTTCGAAATCGAGGATCGGCAGTTCGGCGCTGGTCAGGTGCGCACGCGCTGCGAGGCCTTTATCGAAATGCTTTAGGCGGCTCGTCCCGCCGCCACGGAAGGCCACCCGCCACAGGTCGATTGGGGATCGGACCGATTACGTCGGCCCGGGGCAAAGGATCGTTTCGACAGCTGGGTAATTCATCAATCCCTGCAGGAGAACAGCATGACCACGGCCGACACGAGCCCCGACGCGGGCCGCGAAAGACGCAAGATCAAGTGCGTCAAGAAGATGAAAGAGATTATGACGCATTACTACATCGACGCCAAGACCGCCGCCGACCAGGGGAAGAAGGTGGCCTGGATCACCAGCGGCGGTCCGGTGGAGCCGTTGATCGCGATGGACGTCATACCGGTCTACCCCGAAAATCATGCGGCCATGATCGGGGCCGCCAAGATGGGGGGTGAGCTGTGCCTCAAATCCGAAGAAATGGGCTATGCACCGGACCTCTGCTCCTACGCCCGGGCCGACATCGCCTGCGCCCCGGTGGACGGCGGGCCCATTGGGGGGCTGCCGCGGCCCGACATGCTCGTCTGCTGCAACAATATCTGCGGGACGGTGCTCAAATGGTACGAGACGCAGGCCCGGTTTTTCGAGGTGCCGCTTTTCATTCTGGACACCCCGTTCTGCCACACCACGTTCTCCGAAGAGGCCCGCCGCTACGTGCGCCGTCAGATCGACGAATACATTCGCTTCCTGGAGGTCCACTGCGGCCGGCCCTTCGACCGCGAGCGCATGCGCGAGGTGGGGGGGCTTTCGATTCAGGCCCAGCACCTCTGGCAGGCCGTCCTGGACACCGCGACGCACAAGCCGGCCCCCATGAGCGCTTTTGACGCTTTCTTTCACCTGGCCCTGATCGTGACCCTGCGCGGCACCCGCGCCGTGGTGGATTACTACACCGAACTGCTCGAGGAGATGCGCGCGCGCATCTCCCATGGCATCAGTGCGGTGGAGAACGAAGAATACCGGCTTCTGTGGGACAACCTGCCCATCTGGTTTCGCACGCGCTGGCTATCGGAAAAGTTCGCGGCCCACAACGCCTGCCTGGTGGCGGACACCTACACCTCGGCCTGGTGCAGTTCGCTGGCATATCTCCACGAAGACGATTTCATCGAGACCATGGCCGAAGGCTATAGCCGCATCTATCTCAACATCGGCGTGGACGCCATGGCGGAAAGCGTCTTGGGGATGATCGCCAAATACGACGCCGACGGCCTGGTGATGCACTCCAACCGCAGCTGCAAGCCCTATTCGCTGGGGCAATACGACATTCAACGGATCGTGCGGGAGAAAACAGGCCTGCCGACCCTGATGATCGAGGCCGACATGGTTGACGAGCGTCTCTTCGCCGAGGGGCCCACGGCGGCGCGCATCGACGCTTTCATGGAAATGCTCAAGGCCGGATAGATTGGAGGTGCCTTGGCCGGTGTTGTGTCCGGTATGGAGGGCCTTTTCACGTCCACCGGCCCGATACCTGGCGCGGAGCAAAGTAGGGGTTCAAGCCGAACATCCGAAAGCATTTGCAAATTCCCTTTAGGGCCCGCCTGAAGCCTACCGCACGGCTTGAAGAGATTCACTCCAGCGCGATGATTTCGAAATAGGGTTCCGCCAGGTCGAAGAGCAGCAGGCGGTTACGCAACAGGCCGTCGCGGCCCAGAAGGACCTTGACGGTTTCGGCGGCCTCCAGACTGGCCAGAGTGCTCACGGCGAAAGGCAGGTTGCCCAGGTGCATCTCGGCCCCGCGGGCTTCGGCGTCGCCGATCAGGCGCTCCAGGCCCGCGTCTTCGGGGAAGACGACAGTCAGCTGGCCGGCCATGCCGGCCACGGCCGCCGACACCAGCGGCACTTTCCGGTTGCGGCAGGCGGCCTGAAGCACCAGGCGCGAATCCAGGCGGTCCAGACAGTCGATGACGACATCGGCATCCCCGATCAACGCATCCGCATTTGCGGCCGTCAAAAAGACGGCGCTGGCGGTGACGCTAACGGCAGGGTTGATCCGGGCGATCGCGTTGCGGGCCTCATCTACCTTGGATCGTCCGAGATTGTCGGTGTGGGCGAACCGTTGGCGGTTGAGGTTGTGGGCCTCGAAACGGTCACCATCGATGAGGTGAAGTCGTCCCACGCCGATGCGTGCCAGCACCTCCGCCAGCGTCCCCCCGAGACCGCCCGCGCCGACGATACAGGTTTCACATGCCAGCAGAATGCGCTGGTCTTCCGGTGAAAGGGAATGCACATTGCGGGCATAGCGCTCCGGCAGGATTTTTTGCTTCAGGGCGGCGCTTTCGATCCGGCGAAGGCTCAGGCCGGTTTCGCGAGCCAGGTCGCGCGTATCCTCGGCGGACAGGCTCTGATACTCCGATCCGTCCGGGTGAGAGCGGCGGGTCGCACGGGCCTTGATCCGGGCGGACGCTGCCGGGGATGACATCAGCCTCCCCCCACCGGCGGAAAAATGCCCACCCGGTCGCCGTCGGCCAGCGGCGTATCGAAGCCCCGGCGGGTGCTGTTGACGAACACCAGCTTGGCTTCCTTGACGGGGATTTTGAGCCGATCGATGATATCCATCACAGTCGTTCCCGGCTCGATCATGTAGGCCTCCGCATTTTGCGGGGTGTAGGCCCGGAGGGTGGCAAACAGTTTGAGCTGAATTTGCATGGGCGTTTCTTTCTGGTTGGCGCGTTTAGAGTTTACCATCATATTAGAAATGCGATTTTGGCAAGTCAAGACGGCCCCTGGTATGCGCGGGCTTCCTCTGATCCTCGTGGTCACCCGGCCATCGATCCGTTGGGTGCCGGTTTAAGAGCTGTTCCTGAGGGGCATTCTGTGGTAACTTTTCCATCTTGAGCGCCATGGCGACGACGCCCTTGATGACGGTCTGCGGCCGAGCCAGCCACCAACGGCTGGTGGCCGCTGGCGCGCAGCCACCTCAACCCGACAACCAACAGGATGCCCAAGATGACCTTCGATTTCAAAACGGCCCTCGTGACCGGTGCCGCAGGCTTTATCGGCTACAGTCTATGCAAGCGCCTCCTGGCGGACGGTGTCCGGGTGGTCGGGTTGGACAACCTCAACGACTATTACGATGTCAATTTGAAAAAGGATCGCCTGGCGCAGTTGGAAGCGCTGCCCGGTTTTCGCTTCGTCCGGCAGGACCTGGCCGACCTCAAGGGCCTGGAAGCGCTTTTCCAAACCCAATCATTCGATGTCGTCGTCAACCTGGCGGCCCAGGCCGGGGTGCGTTATTCCTTGGTCAACCCACATGCCTATGTGAATGCCAACATCGTCGGATTCGTCAACATCCTGGAGTGCTGCCGCCACAACGGTGCCGGCCACCTGGTGTTCGCTTCTTCCAGTTCGGTCTACGGGGCCAACACCCGTATGCCTTTCTCGGTGCACGCCAACGTCGACCATCCGGTCTCGCTCTACGCCGCCTCCAAAAAATCCAACGAACTCATGGCCCACACCTACAGCCATCTCTACCAGCTGCCCTGCACAGGACTCAGGTTCTTCACGGTCTACGGGCCCTGGGGCCGTCCGGACATGGCCCTGTTCCTCTTCACCAAGGCCATCCTCGAAGGCCGCCCCATCCAGGTCTTCAACCACGGCCGCATGCGGCGTGATTTCACCTATATCGACGACATCGTCGAGGGGGTTGTGCGCGTGATGCACCGGCTGCCGGCGCCCGACCCGGACTGGCGCGGCGACGCCCCCGACCCGGGAACCTCCTACGCGCCCTACCGCAACTACAATATCGGCAACAACAACCCGGTGGAACTGATGGATTTCATTGCGGCCATCGAGCAGGCGCTGGGCATGGAAGCCCAAAAGGAAATGCTGCCCATGCAGCCCGGCGACGTCCCGGCCACCTATGCCGACATCGACGACCTCATGCGCGACGTGGATTTCAAACCGTCCACGCCTATCGAAACCGGGATCGCCAAGTTCATTGCCTGGTACCGCGATTACTACAAGGTTTGAAATGACTGCGTGATAAGATCGTAGGGTAATCCGGAAATCTGCTGTTAAAAATACGTTAGCCTTTCCCTGATGGCAGCGATCGGGAGCCGATCTCAAGGAAGAGTAGGTTTTTGAGATGGGTTTTAATCAGGATTTTGGTTCAAGGCCGTGGCGGCCGTGAGGTCTTCCCGCGGTGCGGGACTTCCCATCGTTATATTTGTTGTCGGCGGGTCGCAAACCGGAGGCATACATCCGTATTTCGAGGATTGGGAGCGACCGCCCAACGCCGGCGTCGTGCCACAAGACAATTTAGAAACCGTCATTAGTCCATCGAGGCCAGAACGTGGTACCCGCCGTCTTCCAAAGCTGTGCGGATACCGGACGTGTCGCAGGCCGTCAGGCGGAAGTAATAAGTGCGGTGTTTGGCATTCTGGCCGGCCATGGCCACGTTGATGATGTCGCCGCCGGCCTCATTGATGATGTCGATGGCTTGTTTGAGCCGGCCCGCCTGGTAGTCCACCACCACGTCGACCCGGGAGCTGGCCGAGAGCAGCCCCATCATGTTGATGAAGGCGCCCAGCAGATCGGTGACGGTGATGATACCCACCAGCCGACCCTCCTCGACCACCGGCAGCCCGCCGATCTTGTGCTTGTAGATCAGCTGGGCGGCGATTTCGATATCGCGCTCCGGGGCCACCGTGATGGGCTTCCTGATCATCAGGTCGCTCAGCGTGAGATCGCCGACCATGGAAGGGATCAGTCCCTGCTTGAGATCGGCCAGGGTGACGAACCCGAGCAGCTGGTGGTCGGCATCCACCACGGGCAGGTGGCGGATCGAGTTGATTTTCATGCAGGCAATGGCTTCGTCGACGGTGGTCGCATCCGTGATCGTGATGGGGTCACGGATCATCAGATCTTCGATTTTCATGGCCGGGCCTCGGAATCAGGTTCTCTTCTGGGAATGGGGGCGGTAGCTGCACAGCGGCTCCTCGTCCATCATGTCCCCGGTGGCTTCGAACGCCCGGGCACGGCAGCCGCCGCAAACGCGCTTGTATTCGCATTCACCGCACTTTCCTTTTAGATCATCGTAATTCCGAAGTGCAAGAAAAACCTTGGAGCCCCGCCAGATGTCGGCAAACGACTCCTGGGTGACATTCCCGCTGTCCACCTGCAGGAAGCCGCAGGGCTGGACGATGCCGCGGTGGGAAATAAAGCAGAAGCCGCAGCCGCCCAGGCAGCCGCGGGTGACCGCATCCAGCCCGTGGGATTCGAAGGTCACCTTCTTGCCCTCCTCGCGGGCCCGCTGCCGCAGGATGCGGTAATAATGCGGCGCGCACGTGGCCTTGAGTTGCAGCGGGGTCTTGTCGCGCTGGTCATAGAACCAGTTCAGGGTCTCCTCGTATTCGGCCGCATCGATCTCCTGGCCGATCATGTATTTGCCCCGGCCAGTGGGCACCAGAAGAAAAATGTGATGGGCCACCGCACCCAGCTCAACGGCCAGCGCCTGAATTTTGGGGATCTGGTCGAGGTTCATTTTGGAGATCGTCGTATTGATCTGGAACTCGATCCCAGCCGCTTTGGCCAGCTCGATCCCCCGCAGGGCCCCTTCGAAGGCCCCGGGAACCCCGCGAAAATCGTCGTGCTTTTCCTTGGTGGCGCCGTCCAGGCTGACGCTGATGCGTTTGATACCGGATTCGGCCATGCTGCGGGCGTGCTCCGGGGTGATCAGGGTGCCATTGGGGGCCATGACCATGCGCAGCCCCTTGTCGGTGCCGTAACGGGCGATGTCGAAGATGTCGTCGCGCAGCAGCGGCTCGCCGCCGGTCAGAATCACGATGGGGCGCCCCAACTCGGCGATCTGGTCCAGCAGGCGGAAGGAGGCCGCCGTGTCCAGTTCGCCGTCGAAAGGCCCCAGATCGGCCGAGGCCCGGCAGTGTTTGCAGGCCAGGTTGCAGTTGCGGGTGGTTTCCCAGGCCACGAGTCGCAATGGGGTGTCTTTGGGGTCGTTTTTGGCGGCGGCGCCTCCATGGGGGTGGCCCCCGGGATGTGCAGCGTTGTGCGGGTGTTCACTCATGGGTCGTTATCCTTTCAGCCGGCGGGCGGCTTCGATGGCGAAATAGGTCAAAATCATGTCGGCCCCGGCCCGCTTAATGGCGGTCAGGGTTTCCATCATCACGCGTTCCTCGTCAATCCAGCCTTTTTCGGCCGCGGCCTTGATCATGGCGAACTCGCCGCTCACGTTGTAGGCCGCCACGGGCAGATCGATCTCTTCCCGGATCCGGCAGATAATGTCGAGGTAGGGCAGGGCCGGTTTGACCATGATGATGTCCGCGCCCTCCTCCACGTCCATGGTGACCTCGCGCAGGGCCTCCTGGGCATTGGCCGGGTCCATCTGGTAGGTGCGCCGGTCGCCAAACTGGGGGGCCGAGTCGGCGGCCTCGCGGAAGGGCCCGTAGAAGGACGAGCAGTACTTGGCCGAATAGGCCATGATGGGTACGTGCGCGTGGCCCTTGTCGTCCAGCAGTGCGCGGATCTCGGCCACGCGGCCGTCCATCATATCCGAAGGCGCCACCATGTCGGCGCCGGCTTCGGCATGGGACAGGGCGGTTTTGGCCAGCAGGTCCAGGGAAGCATCGTTGTCGATGACGCCCTTTTCGACCATGCCGCAGTGGCCGTGGTCAGTATACTGACAGAGGCAGACATCCGTGATCACAGCCATGTCGGGAACGGCCTTCTTGGCAGCCCGCACGGCCTTGGGGACGATGCCGTCGGCGGCGTAGGCCCTCGTTGCCAGGGAGTCCTTCTTGTCCGGCAGACCGAACAGGATCACGGCCGGCACACCTGCGTCAGCCGCTTCGCGCACCTTGTCCGTGAGCAAATCGACCGACAGTTGGGCATGCCCGGGCATGGAGGGGATCGGGTTTCGGTTGTTTTTCCCCTCGACGGCGAAAAGCGGCAGGATCAGATCGTTGGCGGACAGTTCGGTCTCGCGGACCAGGCGGCGGAAGGCGTCGCTCTGGCGCATGCGGCGGGCGCGGTATTCGGGGAATAGCATGGGTGGTCTCCCTTGGTTTTCCTCAAGCTCCCCATCTGTGGACCCGGAAAGCTTCGGTCTGCAATGCCGGTTGTATTGGTTCGTTACTTTTTTTGCGCGCGCAAGAAAAGTAACCAAAAGAAGGCGCCCTTGCCCCGCTTGCTCCTGCGCGTCGCGATATCGACTGGGGCTCGCGGAAACTCGCTTCGCTCAGACAAGTCCGCGAGCCTCATCCATTCGATATCGCGATGCTCGGCGCGGGACAAAGGGAAGTAAACCTCGTGACATTTAATGCCATCAGAATGGTTTGCTTGCAAGGAGGGTCATCTGAGCTTCACAATCAAATCTTTTTTCAGACTCCGATTACATGCACGGCAAAACCAGAGGTGGTGCAACCGGTCTAAAGAAAAATGAGTATACCGTGTGGGTCCACAAACGGTAGATTATGGTTCAGGCCAAGGCCGCAGTGCTTTCTAAACCGCAGGCGTAATTATCTACGTCGAGGAATTTGGAAGCACGAGAACGCTGGCCTGGGCCAAAATATGCCGTTTGTGGGCGCACACTAAATGCTTTCGCTGATCTCTTCGTCCGTCAGGTAGCAGGCCGGGTCGGGGGCCCATACGTCGCCACTGACCGCCTCGGCACGTACGCGGAAGTTGCCGCCGCAGATGTTGAGCCACTGGCAGGTGGCGCAGCGTCCGGTGACATATTCCTTCTTGTTTTTAAGTTTGCTCAGCAGCGGATCGGACATGTCGGTCCAGATTTCGGAAAAGGGACGGTCCTTGACGTTGCCGAAGCTGTGGTGGCGCCAGAACTGGTCGGCGTGCACCTGGCCGTCCCAGCTTACGCAGCCGATGCCGCGGCCCGAATTGTTGCCTTCGTTCATCTTGAGCAGTTCCAGGATCTCGGCCGCCCGCTCGGGATCCTCCTGTTTCATGCGCATGTAGAGATAGGGTCCGTCGGCGTGGTTGTCCACGGTGAGCACTTCCTTGGGTTTGCCCCGCTCGTGCAGGTCCTTGGTGCGGTCGATGATCAGGTCGACCGCTCGGCGGGCTTCCTCGTGGGTCAGGTCGTCTTCGACCAAGCGGGAGCCGCGTCCGGCATAGACCAGGTGATAAAAACAGACCCGGGGGATGTCCATTTCCTCGAGCAGGTCGAAGACAGCCGGTATGTCGCCCACGTTAAATTTGTTGATGGTAAAGCGCAGGCCCACCTTGATGCCGGCTTCCTGGGTGTTGCGGATGCCCTGGAGGGCGTCTTCGAAGCAGCCCTTGACGGCGCGGAAGCGATCATGGATTTCCTGCATGCCGTCCAGGCTGATGCCCACGTAGGAAAGGCCGATGGCCTTGAGAGTATGGGCCATGTCCCTGGTGATCAGGGTGCCGTTGGTGGAAATCACCGCCCGCATACCCTTGCTCACGGCATATTCCGCCATTTCGGGGAGATCAGGGCGCATCAGTGGCTCCCCTCCCGAAAAGAGCATCACAGGCGAGCCGAACTGGGCCAGGTCATCGATCAGGGCTTTGCCCTCGTCCGTGGTCAATTCGTTGTCAAAGGCCTGATCTTTGGCCTGGGCGTAGCAGTGGACGCATTTGAGGTTGCAACGACGGGTCATATTCCAGACGACGACTGGCTTTTTGTCCTTGGAGAACTGCAGCAGGTGTGATGGCATCTGTCCGGAATGACGCCCGTAGCGCAGAGCGTCGGACGGTTCCACCGTGCCGCAATAGAGCTTCGAAATACCGATCATTTAAGCAGATACCTTTCTTATGCCGATGGCGTGGGGGAGGGCATGCCGTTGCGGATCAGCCCGCTGATGAACGGCTCCGGCTCGCGAAGGGCCTGACGGTTGAGGAAAAACCGGTGCTTGCCGGTTTTTTCCACCACCAACTTCAGACCCAGTTCGAAATCGACAGCCAGCTGACGGGCGAAAGCCTCCAGAGTAACCGCCTTGTCTACAAGCAGTTCCATGACGAAGTCAATAGCGTCTTCCTCGAGAACAATGTTGATGTCGTGGGCCTTAAAAAAATCCAACTCGATTTTCTTGATTTCGTCATAGCTCGATTTGACGTCCTCAAACACTTGGCCAATGTCCAGAATCTGGTTGACATATGAAGTGGCCAGAATATCCAGCCGCGACGGCGTCAGGGTAAGGTTGTATCGGTTGGCCAAAATCCGGCGGTTGTCGCGGATGTAGGCCCGGATGGCATCTTTTTCAGCTTCGCGCAGACGTTCGAAGTTCTGTTCGGCTTCGCGTCTGCCGGCTTCAACGCCCAGGCGTTCAAGCGTGTCCCGTGGGTTCTGGATGACATCCACGGTCACCGGAAACTTGCGGATGCCGGTGGAGGGCAAGCGGGTTTCGAAAGGCAGGAGCGCGCGTTCCACCGCACTCACCAGGCCGCGGGCCCCGGTATTTTCGGCATGGGCCTCACGGGCCAGCAGGCGCAGCGCATCGTCAGCAAACTTGATATCGATGCCGTAGGCGGCAAAGTCGAGCTTCTTGCCGATCACGATGGGGTTGCTGGGATTGTTGAGGATGGCGTAGAGGTCGTTTTCGTCCAGCGTGCTCAGCACCGTTCGTACCGGCAGGCGACCGACGAATTCCGATTCGAAGCCGAATGCGGTCAGGTCCTCGGATTTGAGTTGGCGCAACAGGGCGTCCGCTGGGCGGTCGGTTTTCAAATCCGCCCCAAAACCAATTCCCTGGCGGGCCACGCGTTTCCGAATGATCTCCCCAAGCTCGTTGAACGCCCCACTCATGATAAACAGGATATTGCCGGTGTTGACCGAGCGTTTTTCCTGCTTGCCGGTTTTGCGGTAGCGTTCGATTTCCTGGATCATGGCGATAGGATCATGGGGCACCTTCAGGTCCACCTCTGTTTCTTCCATGGGTTTGAGCAGCGCCCGCTGAACGCCCGATCGTGAGACGTCCGCCCCGATGATGTTGCGCGATCCCGCGATTTTGTCGATCTCGTCAATATAGATGATTCCGTGCTGGGCCAGTTCGATATCGTCGTTGGCCTCCCGCACGAGGTCGCGCACCAGATCCTCGACGTCGCCGCCCACGTAGCCGGTTTCACTGAACTTGGTGGCGTCGCCTTTGACAAAAGGCACGCCGATGCGTTTGGCGATCAGCCGGACAATATAGGTCTTGCCCACCCCGGTGGGTCCCACCAGAAGAACGTTGTTCTTGATGCGCCCCACCATGTCGCGCGCTGCGTCGCCCTCCTGCTGGGCCCGGGCGATGCGATTGAAATGCGTGCAAATCTTGGTGGCCAAAACCGCCTTGGCCTCGTCCTGGCGTACGATGTAGCGGTCCAGGTACGCGATCAGGTCTTCGGGTTTGAGGTCGAATTGGATCTTGGTCCTGCTTCGGGCGGGCTTGTCCGCGGCTCCCAGATCGTCCGGGTCGGTGACCATCAGGGGTGAGACCACTTTGACGTTCTCACCGAATTTTTTGGAAAGGAAATCGCCGATTTCCTTTTCGATTTCGGCTGGATTCGGTATTTTTTCATTGTGCGTCTTCATGGTGCTGAATATTAAGCACCTGAGCCCTTGGATGCAAGGAACGCAAGCCATGGACGACCATCGTTTCCACCGTTTGCTTGACCATCTCGGATTTTCCCGGGAAGGCTACCGGCGCGTGCGCAAAGGCGTCAAAAAGCGGCTGCGACGTCACATGCGGGCGTTGGGCTGTCGTGACCTGTCGGATTATCTTGCGGCCGTCGAGGCCTCGCCGCGCGAACGCCGTGAGTGCCTGCGGCGGCTGAGCGTTCCGATCAGCCGTTTCATGCGCGACCGGGCATTCTGGGACAACCTGGCCGGGGGCATCCTGCCCGATCTTGTCCGCCGATTCGGGGCCCCGCTTCAGGCCTGGTCGGCCGGCTGCGCCTGCGGGGAGGAAGCCTACAGCCTGGCCATCAGCGCCCGGACGGCCGGCGACATGGTGGGCGGTCCCCCCGTCCGGCTGAATGTTCTGGCCACGGACCTCAACCCCGCCGTACTGCAACGGGCCCGGGAGGGCGTGTACCCGCAAAGCAGTTGCCGCGAACTGGATGCCCGGCAGCTGGCACGTTTTTTCACACCCCTGCGCGGCGGGCGGCGCTACCGCGTCCGCCCCGAACTTCAATCGAATATCGAATGGTTGTGTTGTGATATCGGCTATTTGCCTGTCCGGACCGCTTTCCATCTGGTGCTGCTGCGCAACAATCTCCTGACCTATCTGAACCTCCCGGCCCAAATCCAGACGCTGCCGCCGGTGCTTGCGCACCTGCGTCCCGGGGGGGTGCTGGTCGTTGGCCGGGGGGAGCGTTTGCCCGCCGATGCGGCGGGAGGGCTGGTGCCGCGCATCGCTCTGCCTTGCGTATACGATCGTCAGGCATGAACCCGGCGGATGCTCACCGATTTTTAAAGCCCGTTCGATTGCGCTCCCCCTTGCGGCGGCCGGCCATGGCCGCGGGGCACCGCCACGGGCTCCGGATCGATTGCCATGGGGTCTCGGGAAACAAGAAAATGAGGACGCCCGGCCGCTTCGCGGTTGCGGGATTGACGATGGGCATTAGGTTAATGCTCCTGCCGGACGTCGGTGGGATCGCGCGGCGATTCCGGCGGGGTAAAATAAACGACAGGCCTGCACACGTTCCGTGCAGTTTGATTATAAATGGAGGTCCAATCATGAACCACACACTGCCCGATTTGGGCTATGCCTATGACGCCCTGGAGCCCTATATCGATGCCCGCACCATGGAAATACACCACACCAAACACCATCAGACCTATGTCGACAAGCTGAACGCGGCCCTGGAGAATCACCCGGTTCTGCAGGAAGCCTCAGTACAGGACCTGGTCGCCGCCCTCGACACCGTGCCCGAGGCCGTCCGCACGGCCGTTCGCAACCACGGGGGCGGCCATGCCAATCATTCCTTTTTCTGGACTCTGCTGAAAAAAAATGTCGACCCGAAAGGCGAGGTGGTGGAGGCCATCAACCACAAATGGGGCGGGCTGGACCCGTTCCGTACCGAATTCGCGAACGCCGCGGCCCTGCTGTTCGGCAGCGGCTGGGCCTGGCTGGTCTGGAACGGCCGTGAACTGGAAATCACAACCACCGCCAACCAGGACAGCCCACTCAGTTCGGGGCACCAGCCCGTCCTGGGGCTGGATGTCTGGGAACACGCCTACTATCTCAAATACCAGAACCGGCGCCCCGAATATATCGAGGCCTTTTTCAATGTGATCGATTGGCAGCAGGTCGATGCCAATTTCAGGATGGCGCGCTGACCGCTGTACCCGGGTTGAGGGCAACAGCGGGCTCGAGAGAACGATCGCCCCGACGGCGCTTGTCAGGGGCGGTCGAGTTCGCGTCTTACGGCCATCCCGATCTTCTCCAGCGTGTAGGGCTTGCGCAGATATTCACCGGCGCCCAGACGCTGGAGTTCGGCCACGCGCTCGTTTTCGGAGAAGCCGCTTGCGATCACGGCCTTCTGCCCCGGGTGGTGAGCACTGATGCGACGATAGGTCTCCAGCCCGTCGATTCCCGGCGGCATGATCATGTCCAGCACCACCAGATCGACCCGCCGGTCTTTCAGATAGTCGACCGCTTCCTCGCCACTGGATGCCGTGGCAATATCATAGCCCAGGCGACTCAACATTTTACGGGCGATCTCCCTTTGTTCGGCGACGTCGTCCACCACCAGAATGGCTTCATCCCCCACATAGTCCTCGAGCACCGGATGCGCAGGCGATGTGGCGATCTCCTCGCGCGTGGCCGGCAGGTAAATCTCGAAGCAGCTTCCCGAACCCTCGCGACTGGTGACATCGATATAGCCGTTGTGATCCTTGACCGTGGCCCAAATGACGGTCATGCCCAGCCCTGTGCCGCTGCGCTGCATGCTCTTTTTCGTGTAGAACGGCTCGAAGATGCGCTTGAGGTCTTCTGCGGCGATGCCCACGCCCTCGTCGGTGACGCTCAGGCAGATAAATTCGCCTTCGGGAATGGGCTCGTTGGCGGACAGGCTGTGGTCCACGTAGCGATTGGTCGTAGCGATGGCGACGCGGCCACCGGCCGGCATGGCCTCGGCGGCATTGGCCATCAGGTTCATCACCACCTTGGACAAATGGACGCGTGACCCCCTGATGTTCATTAGGTCATCGCCAAGCAGCCAGTCAAAACAGATCTTGGGGTAGTCGGACTGCAGTTTGGCAAATTCGGGGGAGTAGCGGTAGTCGGTGATGACCGCATTCAGGCTCACGATTTCGTTGACGTCCACGCCGCGCCGGGCAAGGGTCAGAAGATCCTGTACGATGGCCGCCGCCCGCTGCCCGGACTGCTGGATGGTCTCGACCGTGGGCCGCAGCGGGCTGTCCGCGGGCAGCTCCATGAGCAGCAGGTCCGGATAGCCCACCAGCCCGCTGAGAATGTTGTTGAGATCGTGGGCCACGCCGCCGGCCAGTCGACCAATCGCCTCCATTTTCTGGGCCCGATTGAGCTGGGAAGCCAGTTCCCGCGCCTCGGCCTCGGCTGTTTTTCGCTCAGCAATGTCCCGGCTGACGCCCATGATGCCGACCGCTTTGCCCTGGTCATCGCGGATGAATGTCGTGGTGACTTCGGACCAGGCATAAGAGCCGTCCTTGCAGGAATGCTCTATTTCGATCGTGCGTGTGCGGTTGGGGTTCATGCCCGGTTCCCGCTCCCGTGCCAGTTCCTCCGCCAGCACGCCGTTGACCATATCGAGCGAGGCGGGGGCCATGGACGCTTCGAGGCTCAGGGCCTGGGCTTCTTCCGGCGTGAATCCGCGGATGCGCTCGACCGACGGGCTCAGGTAGTCGAATTTCAGCGTGGCCAGATCGAGGGTCCAGATGATGTCGGTGACGTTTTCGGCCAGCAGGCGGTAGCGCTTTTCAGAAATCCTGAGATCCTCGGTCAGTTTTTTGGCTTCGTCGTATTTTTCCTGGATGCGCTGGTTGGCATCCAGAAGGTCCTCGATCGCCTGGCGGTAAACGACCCGCCGCCGAAACAGGCGCTTCCAGAAAGTAAGACCTCCGCTCGCCTGCCATTGGACACGGTAGAGGCATCCGCCGCTGTCCTGGCGCGGGTGATCCGACCAGATCCTCGAACCGTAGACGTCTGAGGGCACCTGGCATTCGATTTCTTCCACCCGGGCCGGGGGCAGCCCGAACACCGTGGGGATGCCCGCCAGGATCGCACGGGTATAGTCGCAGTCATGGCGCGTTTTCTGGGCGCTGTTGTGGTAGCGGTCCTCGAGGGTGACCCAGTTGTCCCCCAGTTCGTGAATGATCACGTCACCGTTGAGCTTCAGCAGCCTGTTGTAATGGGGAGCCGCCCGGTAGATCAGCTTGGGGTTGCCCAACAAGCGGGCGACGCGATCGAGCAACCCCATGGATTCGAAGCGCTCGGAGGCCAGAGCCATCTTGTAGACGGCATTGGGGTCTTTCAAGATGTCGATCATGCGGGTGTAGAGAAGCTGCAGGAAAGCATGGGAAACCCAGTTGTTGGCATCGGAGAGGAACGCTTCACCCACCTCGAGGCCGTCAAGCAACCCTCCCAGGGAGCCGTTGTTGTTTTCCCTGACGTACATCAAAAGGGTGCTTGTGATCCGGCCGCTGATTTCGCGCTTCATGGCTCGACTCATCTGTCGTAATCTTAAGGGGGATCGTCTGGCCGGACGGGTCCTGCAGCCCTGTGGGCAACCCTGATTTTCGGTGTATCGGGGTCCTGCGAGGCGCACAGCGCCGGCTAGGATCGTAACTGCGCTATAAACAGCCTAATAAAGGTATCCGCCGGACGCAAGAAATCTTTAGTTTTATAACAATATTTAATGATCTTGGAATTTTATCCATAACGGTGTCAACTTCCCGGCCCGGTGTGCAATGGTATCGTGTAGACGCGCGCATCGTTTGAAACCCATTTGCCGCACGAGGTCGAGGAAAACTCGAATGAACGGTCAATCGGCGATCACCGGTTAGTTTGCTTGGGGGTGTTCGTGGCAGGCACGGCTCGTGAACCTGTAGCTCAATCAAGCGGCTTGCAGTGGGTCTCGCGTGTGAAGACGAGTAGAATCACCGAGAGTGCCGCCCAGACCATCATCAGGGCGAATCCGGCCCGGTAGGCGTCGAGGCCGTAAACGCGAACCCCCTGATCGAGAATGCCTGTCCAGTGCCGGTCGAGCACCCATCCGATGGCGGGTTGCAGCAGGGTCGGCCCCATCATCACGCCCATGTTGGTGATTCCGGTGGCGGTTCCGGACAGGTGCCTCGGTACCGACTCCTTGGCAAACGCGAAACTGATGATCATGCAGCCCGAACTCAAACCCGCCAGGACGATAAGGACGACCAGTACCGGCAGGGACAGGCGGGGGATGAAAACGATCGCGGACCAGCACGCCAGAGCGGCGGCGCATCCCCCTATATAGAGGTGTTTGCGGCGCCCGGTGCGATCCGATAACCATCCCAGAATAGGCCCCCCGATCGCCCAGGCCACCAGAAGGGCAGTGGTTAGCACCGCGGCCCGGGCAGGGGGCAGGCCGTAGTGGGTGGTAAGGTAGGGCACGCCCCACAGGCCCGCGAAGGCCAGCACCGGTCCGACCACGCCGCCGGGGATCAGAAAGAGCAGGATTGTGTTGGGGTAGCGCAGGACCGTGCGTATGCCCGTCAGGATGGATACGGGTGCGGCCGGTGAATCGATGTCAGCCGTTGGCAGCGGTCCGGTGAAGCCCTTTTCGTAGGGGTGGTCTCGAACGAAAACCCAGATGGCTGCCGCGACCAGGATCGTGGCCAGTCCCGACACCAGAATGGTGGCGCGCCAACCGAAGGCGTCGACACCCAGCCTTAAAGGCGGTCCGGCACAGACCGCGCCGATGACCCCCACCAACAATGCCATGCCGGCTACCATCCCGTAGAGCCGCGGCGGAAACCAGTTGTTGGCCAGCTGCAGGCAGCCCACGAAAGCCACAGCCACCGACCCGCCGATCAGGAAACGTCCCAGGCCCACCAGCATCATGTCCGGCGCCAGCGCAAAAATCAGGGTGCCGCAGGCCGCCGCCAGGGCCCCCAGGCTCAAAAGACGCCGTGGCCCCCAGCGGTCGGCGATGATGCCTGTGGGGATCTGCATGGCCACGTAACTGTAGAAATACAGGGCCGAAAGATTGCCCAGGGCGGCGGCCCCGATCTGGAATTCACGCATCAGGGCGTCGGTCATCACGGCCGGGGCCACGCGCTGGAAAAAAGCCAGCAGATAGAACGAGGCGCCCAGCCCCCAGACCGTCCAGGCCACCCGCAGGGGCGGACCCGGTGTGATACCCGCAGTTTTCATCCGTCGCCTTCCGAATTTAGCGTCTTGCCGTGCGTCATTGCATTGCCAGGCGATTCCGCGCCATACAGCTCCCAGGGGCCTATAGCCTTTGTGACGGCGTGAGCGCAAGCGTGGTTTGGGGTTCACCGCCCGGCGTGTTGATCGCCTGCCGGATACGGACGGTCCCCCGAATCGGTTTGCAGCGGGCACTGAAATGCAGTAATGATCGGTTTTTCCCCCAACCTCCCTTGAACGAAAGCGCCGCCATGTTGACCCCCACCCAAAGCAACGCGCTGCCGCACCTGCTGGTCGGCGCCGTCATGATCAGTTTCTCGGGCGTCTGGGTCAAGGTCAGCCACGTGGCCCCTGTCGTCTCGGCCTTCTACCGCGTGTTCTTCGGCGG
>JAAUYG010033202.1_pt1 | contig 51058 bp, 30 predicted proteins | sample 7278091 | NCBI WGS metagenome assembly JAAUYG01 (sample SAMN14350201, study PRJNA611818) | marine sediment metagenome | isolation source: surface marine sediment (0.6m) | place: French Polynesia: Moorea | collected 2018-08 | reverse complement strand
TTCTGGCAGTGGGCCTGAACGTCCCGCGTACCGATATCGGACCGGTTGACGACAACCCCCATGGGGATTTTCAAGGGGGTAAAGGCTTTCTGGGCCAGGGTCAGATCGTAGAGACCAAAGGGGGTTGGCTCGGTCACCAGCACGATGACGTCGGCGTCCATGACGGCATTGATGGCTGGGCAGGATACCCCCGGCGGGGCGTCGATAATGACATCGCAGGCTTCGGCACCGCTGCCGCGGTTCAGGAGGCGCTTTACATCGCGCATGAGCGGCGGACTCATGGCTTCCCCCACGCGCAGGCGCCCCATGATAAATTCTCCTTGAAGTGATCGGCCGGAAAGAATTTGTCCCAACTCGCGCCGGGCAGGTGTGATGGCCTTTTCCGGGCACAGTGCCCAGCAGGCTCCGCAGCCATGGCACATTTCCGGGAAGGTCATCACCACATCCCCGAATATACCGATGGCTTTGAACTGGCAGATGTCGGTACAGATCCGACAGCGCGTGCAGCGATCGTCTTGGATTTCCGGTATGGCGATGGTAGAGGCGACCTGCGCGTTGATTGCGGGCTTTAAGAACAGATGCAGATTGGGTGCTTCAACATCCAGATCGACAGCCACGACGGGTGAGGGCCATACCGATGCCAGCGAGGCCGAAACGGTGGTCTTGCCAGTGCCGCCTTTGCCGCTTGCAATGGCCAGAATCATCGTTGCTTACCCCGGCTGTAGGGGGCATTGGCAAAGACAATATTCCCGTCCCGGAAGTTTTGGACCGCTTCCCGCACCGTCAGATTCTCCAGGTCCTGGCCGATAGCGACGCCGACGGCGCTCAAGGCTTGAAATGCCTTGGGACCCACAAAGCCCGTCAGCAAGACGACGGCGCCGGTACCAGCGAGAATTTCAGCCGCCTGAATGCCGGCCCCTTTGACCATGACCTGCGAGGCGCCATTGTCCACATAGTCATAAGCCATAGTGTCCGGATCGATGACGACAAAGCCGGCAGCCCGCCCGAAGCGGGGGTCGATCCGCGCTTCCAGGTCAGGGCTTTCCGCGGTAATCGCTATTTTCATTTTTGGGCTCCCTTTACTGGACAACACATGGATATGAGAATATGCTCGAAAGTAAAATATTCCTTGCTTGTCGGCCTGTCAATAAAATATTGAGAAAATGCTCAAAAAAATGTGAGCGTATAAAAGGTGAAAAGAAGTGCCTGAAGGAGGTTCCGTATACAGTTTTATGACTGGCGATTTAGGTCCTGGCAGGGGAGCCAGGCAAGGACGGCGGGGGTAAGGGGCGTCTTCCGCCGTCGCCTTTCATTCAATCACCGATGATACGTCTTCCTTCCATGAAAAGCCTTCTGCCGGCGGGCTATTGGCCCTTGTCCTTTCTTCAGGCCCATGGGCAGCTACTTGAAACGCGCGCCATGATTGATGGGGCCGCCTTTGAATCCCAGGGCCTTGAAGTCGATATCGTCCGTCGTGCCGATCAAGTGGCTCACGTCGCGCCCTTTGGAGGCCATGTAGCTTAAATCGGTCTCCTCGGGAGCGATTTTCTTGAAGTCGACGTTGCGGTTAAAGCAGCGTGCTAAAGCAAAAACGGATTCCGCGGCGCGTATGCTCCGCACAAACGGGGTGTTAATAGCGGTGTAAGGGAAAAGGTGGCCACGCGACGGAATGATCAAAACAATGCATCTCATTCTCAGGGCTGGTTTGTCTTCATGTTGTCGTCCTGCATCGTGGGAGCCCAATGTATCTGGCAATAACTTGGAAAAAATTGGTGTAATTGGTGTAAATTGAATGGTTAACTGACAGAGAAAGTGTGGACCTATTTGTATGATCCATGGATTGCCCGCTTTGGCTTCGGCGGCCTCGCCTGAGGATGGTACCATAGGGGTTGGCGGGTATGATCCTGTGGCGTCTTTCAAGTCCGGCAAGGCGATGAAGGGAAGTGGATGGCACGTTGCCTATCATCAAGGCGTGACATATGTATTTGCCAATAGAAAGAAGCGAAAGATGTTTGAAGCCGATCCCGAGGAGTATTTTCCCGCATAAGGCGGATACTATGCTTATGGTGTCGACGTGGGAAAGGTTTTTGTGGCCGACCCCGAAATGTGGAAAATTGTCGATGGGTCCCTTTACCTGAACTTGGCCCAGGACATTCACCGAAAATGGAACAAGGATATTCCCGGTTACATCCAAAAGGCCGATTCAAACTGGATGAAAATACGGGACAAGGCTGCAGCGGGTCTATAGTGGCATGGCGGATAAGCCCATCGTTTTCACGGCGGCGGGGCTCTGCCGGATCATCGCTCATTTGAAATCGACAAGGCAGGCGACGGAGTGAAGGTGGTTCCGTGAATAACTTGCGGCAAGTGAACATATACGATAAACCCGAGAAACTGTCGCAGGCTCTAATGCGCTATATTTGCCAACTGGCGGTGCTTTCCGTGAACGCACGGGGACAGTTCAGCATTGCCCTTTCGGGCGGCTCGCTTATCGACATCATGGCAAGCGCATTGGACCAGGATTTCGTAAGCGGAGATGTGGACTGGTCGAGGTGGCAGGTATTCTGGGCCGATGAGCGCTGGGTGTCGTGGCAAAGCTCCGAATCAAACTATGGGGAGGCGCATAAACGTTTTCTGAGCCGCGTCCCGATACCCGCGAACCAGGTCCATGCCATGGACACATCGCAGCCGCCCGACGAGACCGCCCGACACTACGCCACCATTCTGGAAAGGATACTCAAACCAGGTCCCGGCCAATACCCCCGGTTCGATCTCATCCTACTCGGCATCGGCCCCGACGGCCACACGGCCTCTCTCTTTCCAGGCCATCCAGTCTTGCACGAGACACGCGCCTGGGTCTCCGCGGTCAAGGAGGCGCCTAAACCGCCACCGGATCGAATCACCTTGACATTGCCGGTGATTAACCAGGCGCGGCATATCGTCTGGGTGGCAAATGGGCCGGGCAAAGCGGACATGGTTGCCCGGATCCTTAATCCGTCGCCAGGATCGACGACACTACCCGCCGGGCGGGTGAATCCATCCAATGGCGATACGCGGTGGTTTCTCGACAAGAGCGCAGCGGCCGGCATCCATCGCCTTTAGCAACCTGTTGGTTTCCCATTTCTGCAGTAACGACGTAAAATATCATATCAGCGAGGTGCTTTGAACCTCATTTTGCTGCGTGTCATCGCAATACACATCAGACCTACTGAAAATCTAACAATAAGCCCACAAGTTTTTCTTCGACACGGGTGCCGTCAGGGGTTAAGTCGGGCGTCAGCCCAGAATAAACCCATATATGCTTCTAAACCCATATACCCCCCCAATTTGCTCATGTTGCTCTGTCAATCCGATATGCTTAGCGTATGAGTTAATATAGGCTGGGTCGGAGCCTCTTCTTCCCTATCGTTCGGATTCCTGATTTTTTAGTGCTTTGTGTGCCTATAAGCATAACTGTCCTGGCTCCGCCGATAATGATGCGCGGGGGCATGGCACAGGTTTTATGACCAGTGCTCGTGAGATGAAATGTGTATAAAGACTTTCTTGCGGTCCGGTATTTCTCTGTAAGGATTGCTCTTTTCCCAAGACCAAAGGCCATATGGTCTAAACGGACAATTGGTTGGCGCGACTGTGCAGTGACAAAGATTTACGTCAGCGTGTAACGATGGGACAACCCGCATAACGAAGGAATGTTGAGCAATGGCAAAGCGTGAGGCTAAAAATTGGATGGGTAAGGTAGCCGTGGTTGGCGTGGCAATACTCGGCATTGCCGCCTTCCAGTATTTTAATCTGGGGCAATACCTCACCTTGGACTATATGAAGGCTTCCCAGGCCAGATTTAACGATCTCTATCAATCGAACCAAGTTCTCGTCATCGCCGCATACATGGGCATCTACATTGCCGTGACCGCTTTGTCGCTGCCGGGCGCGGCCGTGATGACCCTGGCCAGCGGCGCCATGTTCGGCTTGCTCGTCGGCACCGTGGTGGTCTCCTTTGCCAGCACCATTGGCGCGACCCTGGCCTGTTTTGTCTCGCGTTATCTTCTGCGCGATTGGGTGCAGGGCAAATTCGGCGATAAACTGGGTGCCATCAATACCGGGATTGAAAAGGAAGGCGCCTTTTACCTCTTTACCCTGCGTTTGGTTCCCATTTTTCCGTTCTTTGTGATCAATCTGGTCATGGGACTGACCCGCATGCAGCTGTTAACTTTTTTCTGGGTCTCACAGATCGGCATGTTGGCCGGCACCATCGTGTATGTCAATGCCGGCAAGGAGTTGGCCAAGATCGATTCCCTGGCGGGCATCCTTTCCCCGGGCGTGCTGATCTCCTTTGCCGTGCTGGGCCTGTTTCCGATCACCGTTAAAAAACTCCTGGCAGCGTACAAGAAAAAGTTCAGGCCGCAGATAACCAAAGAGGTCTAACCGTGGCCGCCGCGTCCAGTGCGGTGGACCGCAGAAAAGTCGCGCGCGTATGCCATCGCACACGTCCACCGAGGAGGAATAGCAATGACTAGGCAATCAGACATCGCGCAAACGAGCATCAACACCATCCGCACCCTTGCCATGGATGCGGTCCAGGCGGCCAATTCCGGTCACCCCGGCACGCCGATGGCGATGGCACCGGTTGTGTACACGATCTGGCAGAATTACCTGCGCTTCGATCCGCAGGACCCGATCTGGCCCAACCGCGACCGCTTCGTACTGTCGTTTGGCCATGCATCCACCCTGCTCTACGCCATGCTGCATCTGACGGGCGTGCGGGCGGTCAATCCGGTTTACGAGGTATTGGGCGAATCTTCCGTCTCGCTGGATGACATCAAGAACTTTCGCCAACTCGACAGCAGGACCCCCGGGCATCCCGAATATCGGTGGACGTCCGGCATCGAGACGACCACGGGGCCGTTGGGCCAGGGCGTGGCCACGAGTGTCGGGATGGCGATTGCCAGCCGGTGGATGGCGACCTATTTCAACCGGCCCGGATTCGAAATGTTCGGTTATGATGTTTACGCCATGGCCGGTGACGGGTGTATGATGGAAGGCGTGGCGAGTGAGGCCGCATCGCTGGCCGGTCATCTCAAACTGGCCAACCTCTGCTGGGTCTACGACAACAATAAAATTACCATCGAGGGCCATACGGACTGGGCCTTCAGCGAGGATGTCGCCACCCGTTTCCTGGGCTACGGTTGGAATGTGCTGCGCGTCGGCGATGCCAATGACCTCGAAACGCTGGGGCGCGCCTTCGACACTTTCCACAACACCAACGACCGACCGACCCTGATCATCGTGGACAGTCATATTGCATACGGTGCTCCCAACAAGCAGGATACCCACGCGGCCCACGGCGAGCCGCTGGGCGAAGAAGAAATCCGCCTCACGAAGCGCAACTACGGTTGGCCGGAGGACGCCAAATTCCTGGTGCCGGATGACGTCAGCGCGCATTTCGCACAGGGCATGGGCGCCCGCGGGCGCGGCCTGCGCGATACCTGGTTCGAAAAGTTCGAAGACTATAAATCCGCTTATCCTGAATTGGCCGCACAACTCTATGCAATGCAGCATCGCCAATTGCCGGAAGGGTGGGACAAGGACATTCCAGTCTTCTCGCCGGACGAGAAGGGCGACGCCAGCCGCAATACGTCCGGCCAGGTGCTCAACGCCATTGCCCGGAACGTACCGTGGTTGATCGGGGGGGCCGCCGACCTGGCGCCTTCGACCAAGACACGCCTGACCTTTGAAAGGGCCGGCGACTTTAGCGCCGACAATCACAGCGGCCGCAATTTCCACTTTGGCGTGCGCGAGCATGCCATGGGTGCTGTCCTCAACGGGATGTCGCTGTCCAAAATACGCCCCTTCGGCTCAGGGTTCCTGATTTTCAGCGACTACGCGCGCGCCGCCATCCGTTTGAGCGCACTGATGGAAATCCCCGTGATCCACATCTTCACCCACGACTCGATCGGGGTGGGCGAGGACGGGCCGACCCACCAGCCCATCGAACAACTGGCATCGCTGCGTGCGATTCCGCACCTGATCGTGCTGCGGCCGGGGGATGCCAACGAGGTTGCGGAAGCCTGGCGGGTGATCATGCAGTTGCGGCACGAACCGGTGGCGCTGATCCTGAGCCGGCAAAACCTGCCCACCCTGGATCGCACCCAATACGCCCCGGCGGCCGGCGTCGCCCAAGGGGCTTACATTCTCGCCGATGCCGGCGATGGTGTGCCCGATGTTATCCTCATCGCTACGGGCAGCGAAGTCGCCATCTGCGTTGAAGCCTATGAACAACTCAAGCGCGACGGCATTCAAGCGCGCGTCGTCAGCATGCCTTCCTGGGAACTGTTTGAAAACCAGGATCAGGCTTACAAAGACCGTGTTCTACCGCCGACGGTAACCGCCCGTATGGCTGTCGAACAAGCGGCGACACTGGGCTGGGAGCGTTATGTCGGGCTGCGGGGCATCGCCATCGGGATGGAAACGTTCGGCGCATCGGCCCCTCTGGCCGCCTTGCAGGAAAAATTCGGATTCACCGTGGCACATATCGTCGAGCGTGCCAAAGCACTGCTTGCCAACTAGAACTTTGAAATCAGCCTGACAGGCGCTAGGTTGCACCGTCCTCCAAATGCCGGTTTCAGGTTTTCAAATCCAGCAGGAGAGGGTCATGACAAAATTACACGAACTCACCCAACATGGACAGTCCATCTGGTATGACAACATCCGCCGGGCCTTGATTGATTCGGGCGAGTTGCAGGCCTTGCTCGATAACGGCGTGATGGGGGTTACCTCGAATCCCTCCATTTTTGAGAAAGCGATTGCCGGCAGTACCGATTATGATGATGCGATCCAGAAGTTGGTTGCCGACGGCCAGTCGGATGAGGAAATCTACGAGGCGCTGGCCATCGAGGACATTCAGCGCACGGCCGATCTGCTGCGCCCGATCTACGCAGACACCAACGGCGTCGACGGCTACGTCAGCCTGGAAGTCAGCCCGACCTTGGCGCATGACACCGAGGGCACGGTTGCGGAGGCGCGGCGGCTTTTTGCAGCCCTCGGCCGGCCCAACGTGATGATCAAAGTGCCGGCCACCCCGGCCGGCATCCCCGCCATCGAAGCGCTGATTGGCGAAGGCATCAACATCAACGTGACCCTGATCTTCGGGCTTGATAGCTACGAAGCCGTGGCCGCGGCATATATTGCCGGGCTGGAGCGCCTGGCCGCCGACGGCGGCGACGTGGGCCCGGTGGCATCCGTGGCATCGTTTTTCGTCAGCCGCGTCGATTCCGCCGTCGACAAGGCGCTGGCCGATATGAACGACGAAACATTGCTGGGGAAAATCGCCATTGCCAACGCGAAGGCGGCCTTTGTACGCGCCAACGAAATCTTCGCGGGTGACCGTTGGCGGAAACTGGCCGGCCAGGGGGCCCGGGTTCAGCGCTTGCTCTGGGCCAGTACCGGCACCAAGAATCCGGATTATCCCGACACGCTCTATCTGGATGAACTCATTGGGCCGGACACCGTGAATACGGTGCCGCCGGCCACGCTCAACGCGTTCCTCGATCATGGCACCGTTGCCTCGACATTGGGTCAGGGGATCGACCAGGCCCAATCCCAATTAAAACAACTGGCCCGCTTAGGGATCGATTTGAAGGCGATCACGCAGACACTCCAGGAAGAAGGGGTGGCCAGCTTTGCCGCATCATTCACGTCCCTGATGGCCGGTGTGGCCCATAAGCGTGGGCTACTAATGGGGGGCGGTCTCAACCGATTGGCAGGTGCGCAATGATCAAGGCCATGATCTTTGATCTGGACGGCACCCTGGTGCAAACCGAAAAGCTCAAGGCGCTCTCCTATGCCAGGGCCGCCGTCGTTTTACGGCCCGAGCTGGATGAAGCCGCAGTCGTCGATGGCTTCAGGGAGGTCGTGGGATTGCCCCGGCATGCCGTGGCAAGGGAGCTGCTTGCGCGCTTCGATCTGGAGACGGCGGCCCGCCGGCAGATGGATGCCCATGCCGTGGAGACACCCTGGCAAGCCTACATTCAGATCCGCCTCGGCATATACGAAAAAATCCTTTCAGACCCCGAGGTGCTGATCAACAACCAGTGGCCGCACACCATCGGCCTGCTCAAGCAGGCGGCCAGCAGCTGCCCCAAGGTGGGGCTGGCCACCATGTCCTACTGCCCCCAGGTGCAGCGGGTGCTGAAGATTCTGCAACTGGAGAAGACCTTCGATTTTGTGGCCTCCCGCGACGACGTCGAAAACGGGAAACCGGACCCGGAGATCTATCTGCTGGTGGCCGACCAGCTCAATACGCCCGCGGCGCAATGCCTGGTCATCGAAGACTCACCCACCGGTGTCCAGGCCGCCCTGGCGGCGGGAATGGCCTGCATTGCGGTCAGTACGCCCTTCACCGGGAAGGCCTTGCACACCTCCGGGCTGCTGGAGGGCCGCTGGATTGTGGACGATCCCGCTACGCTGGTGACGGTGGTCGACCGGATGATGGCGGAGAAGAGAGGGGACAATGGGAGCGGAGCAGAAGAAGCCTGCTTCTGAAGACGCCCGCCGATGGAAGCAAAAAGCCGGCCAAGCGGCGGTCGACTACATCGTCTCCGGCATGGTGGTGGGGCTGGGCACCGGGAGTACGGCCGTCTGGGCGGTGCGGCGGCTGGCCGAACGGCTCCGGCGGCGGACCCTGAGGGATATTCTGGCCGTGCCCACCTCGCGGGAGACTGAGCAGGAGGCCCGTCGCCTGGAAATTCCCCTGACCACCCTGGAAACCCACCCCCAAGTGGATGTGGTCATCGACGGGGCCGACGAGATCGATCCCGACCTCAACCTGATCAAGGGAGGGGGCGGCGCCCTCCTGAGGGAGAAGATCGTGGCCCAGGCCGGAAGGCGGCTGATCATCGTGGCGGACGCATCCAAATTGTCGTCGCGGCTGGGTGTGCGCTGGGCGCTGCCCGTGGAAGTGATCCCTTTCGGTTGGAAAACCCAGCAATCCTTCCTGGAAGATCTGGGCGCCACGGTCGATCTGAGGCTCGATACGAACCATACCCCTTTTAAAACCGATCAGGGTAACTACATTCTAGATTGTCGTTTCGGGCCGATTCACGACGCTTCGGAATTGGCGCAAAAAATCAAAATGCGCACGGGGATTGTCGAGCACGGCCTGTTTCTCCGAATGGCCACCGACCTCATCGTTGCCGGTCCCGAAGGGATCGCGCACCGCACGGCTCCTGGCCTGGCCATTGAATCCCGCTTCCGGCGCGATAAGTCCTGCGATCCGACCGCCTCAGATCCTCAGAACACAGCCAAGGGGGACCCATGAATAACGACAAACCCTTTACCATCGTCATCTTCGGTGCATCCGGCGATCTCACGGCGCGAAAGCTTATGCCGGCCCTGTACAACAACTTCCAGAAGAAGCGTTTGCCCGCCGCCTTGCGGATCGTGGGATTCGCCCGGCGAGACTGGAACGATGCCAACTTCAGGGAACACCTGAGGCGCGGGGTAGAAACCCACGGCACAACTTTTGAGGACCGCGTCTGGAATGACTTGGCCCCGTCGATCCACTACTTTCGTGGGAATCTGGATGCGGTCGATGACTTCCGTGCGCTGGATGCCTGCCTTACTGATTTAGAAGCGGGAGGTGCCAACCGTCTCTACTACCTGGCCATTGCGCCGGATTTTTACGGACCCGCCTGTGGCCATCTCGCCGCAGCCGGGATGACCGCTGAAACGCAGGGGCACCGCCGCATCGTTATCGAGAAACCCTTTGGGAAAGATCTTGATTCCGCCAGGGCGCTCAATCTCCAGGTACATGACGCTTTCACGGAGCACCAGGTGTTCCGCATCGATCATTATCTGGGCAAGGAAACCGCCCAGAATATTCTTTTCCTGCGCTTTGCCAATACGCTCTTCGAACCGGTCTGGAACCGGCGCTACATTTCCAACGTTCAAATCACCGTGGCCGAGCAGGTGGATGTGGGGCGACGGGGGGGCTACTACGACAAAGCGGGTGTGCTGCGGGACATGTTTCAGAACCACCTTCTGCAGCTGCTGGCGCTGGTGACCATGGAGCCTCCGGCCTCACTGGACGCCGATGCGATTCGCAATGAAAAGGTAAAGGTGCTGGGAACGGTGCGTCCCATTTCCCTGACGGACACGGTCCGCGGTCAATACGAGGACTATCGGAAGACCGAAGGGGTGGCGCCGGATTCAGCGACCCCCACATACGCCGCCCTGAAGCTTTACATCGACAACTGGCGCTGGAAAGGGGTTCCCTTCTACCTGCGCTCCGGAAAAGCCATGCCGACCAAAAGCAGCGCCATCATCGTCGAATTTCAGCCGCCGCCGGATGTCATCTTCAATTTGAGCGGCAAACAGGCGTTCACCCCCAACTTTCTTTCCATCTGCATTCAGCCGGACGAAGGCATCCAACTGCGTTTCGAGACCAAGGTGCCCGATACCGTGGCCGATTCCCGTTCGGTCAACATGAGCCACTCTTATCACGAGGCCTTTCCGGACATCGTGCTGCCGGACGCCTATGAGCGGCTCCTCCTGGATGCCCTGAAAGGCGACGCCGCCCTGTTTGCCCGCAACGACGGGATCGAAAACGCCTGGCGCCTGATCGATCCCATCATTGCCGGTTGGGACGCCTCGCCCCAGGACGCGCCCCTCGAAATCTACCCCCACAACAGCTGGGGACCGGCAGCCGCCGACGCCCTGCTGGCCAAAGGGGGCCATGCCTGGCGGATGGGATGTTGCGGGCTGCCCTGCAACTGACGCCGGGGCGGCCAGGCATGCAAGCAACCAAGCCTTAATTTAGAATGGAAAGGAGTCATCATGACAGCAAGCGCCGATATCGGTTTAGTCGGACTGGCGGTAATGGGGGAGAACCTCATCCTCAACATGGAGAGCAAGGGGTTTACGGTCGCCTGTTTCAACCGCACCACCAGCAAGGTGGATGAATTCGTGAACGGCCGGGCCGCCGGGAAAAACATTATCGGCTGCCACAACATTGAAGCCCTCGTCGGCAACCTGAAGCGAACGCGCAAGGTGATGTGCATGATCAAAGCCGGTGCGGCCGTGGATGCCTTCATTGAATCCGTCCGTCCCCATCTCGAAGCAGGCGATATCATCATCGACGGCGGCAATTCGAACTACGTCGACACCATTCGGCGGGTGGAAGCGTTGGCGCGCGAGGGGTTGCACTACGTGGGGGCCGGCATCTCCGGCGGCGAAGAGGGCGCTCTCCTGGGGCCGTCCATCATGCCGGGGGGCTCGGCGCCGGCATGGGAGGCGTTACGACCGATATTTCAGAAGATCTGCGCCTATACCGACGACGGGCAGGCCTGTTGCGACTGGGTCGGGAAGAGCGGTGCAGGCCATTTCGTGAAAATGGTGCACAACGGCATCGAATACGGCGACATGCAGCTCATCAGCGAGACCTACCAGATGATGAAAGATGGCCTGGGGCTTTCCAACGAAGCCATGGCGGATGTTTTCGCCAAATGGAACAAGGGCCTGCTCGACTCTTACCTAATCGAGATCACAAGCGATATTCTTGCCTATCGGGACGAGAACAACGAGGCCGTACTGGATCAGATTCTCGACGCCGCGGGCCAAAAAGGCACCGGCAAATGGACGGCAATCAATGCGCTCGATGTGGGTCAGCCCCTGACCCTGATCGACGAGGCGGTTTATGCACGCTGCCTGTCGGCCCTCAAGGACGAACGTGTGGCCGCCGCTGAAGTGCTCAAGGGACCGCAAGCCGCCTTTGAGGGTGACCGTGAGGCGCTGATCGACGATTTGGAGCAGGCGCTCTATGCCGCCAAAATCGTTTCCTATGCCCAGGGCTATCAGCTGATGCGGGCCGTGGCCGCCGAGCAGGGGTGGGACCTCAACTATGGCGGTATCGCCCTGATGTGGCGGGGGGGATGCATCATCCGCTCGGCGTTTCTGGGCAAGATCAAGGAGGCCTTTGAGGCCGATGCGGGGCTGGCCAATTTACTCCTGGCCCCCTTTTTCAGACAGGCCCTGGTAACGGCCCAAGACGGCTGGCGGCGGGTGGTGACCACGGCCGTGCAGCTGGGAATCCCCTTGCCGGCGATCAGCTCGGCCCTGGCCTACTACGACGGTTATCGCTCCCAGCGGCTTCCGGCCAACCTGCTGCAGGCCCAGCGCGACTATTTCGGTGCCCACACCTATGAACGCATCGACCGGCCCCGTGGGGAGTTTTTCCATACCAATTGGACGGGCCGCGGGGGCGCCACCGCATCGTCGACCTATAACCTTTAAACACCAATGGTTGGGCCCCAATCTCCAAAATCTTCGAACGCAATCGAGCATCCGTCGAAAGCCGAAAGGGATGAGGCGACCAACGACAGAAGGGGCAGCCGCATGAAGGCAAGCAGTGAACACCAACGGCTTCAGGACCATCGCCTGAGAAAAGCCAACTGGAAAAAATGGGGCCCTTATCTCAGCGAAAGAGCCTGGGGCACCGTCCGCGAGGACTACAGCGCCGATGGCAGTGCCTGGGATTATTTCCCCCACGATCATGCCCGCAGCAGGGCCTATCGCTGGGGTGAGGATGGCATTGCCGGCATCTCGGACCGCTATCAGTATATCTGTTTGGCCCTGGCCCTCTGGAACGGCCAGGATCCGATTCTCAAAGAACGCCTGTTCGGCCTGACCGGATCCGAGGGCAATCACGGCGAGGACGTCAAGGAGTATTATTTTTACCTCGACAGCACCCCCACGCACAGCTACATGCAGATGCTCTACAAGTATCCCCAGGCCGAATACCCCTATGTCGATCTGGTGTCTGAAAACGGGCGCCGGGGTTTTTTCGATTTTGAGTACGAGCTGCTGGATGCGGGCGTTTTTGACGACGATCGTTATTTCGATGTCGTGATCGAATACGCCAAAGCAGCGCAGGATGACATCCTGGCCAAGATTACGGTGATCAATCGCGGGCCGGAGGCGGCCCGCTGCGCGGCTCTGCCCAGCCTCTGGTTCCGCAACACCTGGTCCTGGGGCTACGAAAAGGGCCCGATGAACGACGTTGCCGCCAAGCCGCACCTCAAACAGATCGAGGGCCCCACCGGTATTGCCGTGGTGGCGATCAACCACCCGACGGCCGGAAACTACTACTTGTTCGCCGAGGGCGCGGACGACCTGCTATTCACCGACAACGAAACCAACCGGGCGCGTTTCGGCGGTGCTTCCAACGACCACCCCTACGTCAAGGACGCCTTCCACCGCTACCTCATCAAACGTGAGCAGGATGCCGTCAATCCGGACAGGGGGGGCACCAAGGTCGCCGCGCTCTTTGACGGCCATATCGAACCGGGGCTATCGCGGACCATCCGGCTGCGGTTGGCCGACACCCGCCACAAGAAACCTTTTGGCGATTTCGATGCGATTTTCTCCCAACGTCAGGCCGAAGCCGATGACTTTTATGCCGGCGTTCAAAAGCCGGGCCTGGGTGAAGACGAGAAGCGCACGCAGCGCCAAGCGCTGGCCGGCATGCTGTGGTCGAAACAATTTTATTATTTCAATATCGAACAATGGCTGCAGGGCGATCCCGGCCGCCCGCCCGTACCGACCTCACGCCGCCAGGGGCGCAACCGTGAATGGGTGCACCTCAGCAACTTCGACATCATTTCCATGCCCGACAAATGGGAGTATCCGTGGTATGCGGCCTGGGACCTGGCCTTTCACTGTATTCCCCTGGCCATCGTGGACGCCGATTTTGCCAAACGGCAACTCGATCTGATGGCCCGTGAATGGTACATGCACCCCAACGGCGCCCTTCCGGCCTATGAATGGCAATTCGGCGACGTCAACCCCCCGGTGCATGCCTGGGCGGCCTGGCGGGTTTACAAGATCGACGCCAAGCAGCAGGGGACGGCCGACCTGGCTTTTCTGGAAGGCATATTTCACAAGCTGCTGCTCAATTTTACCTGGTGGGTCAATAAAAAGGACGCCGAGGGCAACAACGTCTTCCAGGGCGGGTTCCTGGGCCTGGACAACATCAGCGTGTTTGACCGCAGTGCACCGCTGCCCACCGGCGGCCACATCGATCAGTCCGACGGGACTTCCTGGATGGGCTTCTACAGCCTGATCATGCTGAAGATGGCCCTGGAACTGGCGAAAGACAACCCGGTCTATCAGGATACCGCCAGCAAATTCTTCGAGCATTTTCTGCGGATCGCCCGCGCCATGACGGCGGATTACCATGGCGGCCAGAGCCTGTGGGACGAAGAGGACGGCTTCTTCTACGATGTCCTGCATCTACCCGACGGCGACTATGTCAAATTGAAAGTCCGGTCCCTGGTGGGCCTGATGCCCCTGCTGGCCGTGGAAACCCTGGAACAGGAGCTGATTGAGATCCTGCCGGATTTCAAGCGACGCTTGAACTGGTTTTTTAAAAACCGGGCCTATCTGCGGGACGGCGGCAACGTGGCCTGTGTGAAATCACCCGGCGAACATGCGCGCCGGCTGCTATCGGTTGTCAACCGCGAACGTCTGATCAAAACGTTGAAACCGATGCTGGATGAAAACGAATTTTTATCCGCTTTCGGTATCCGCTCCGTCTCGAAATTTCACAAAGAGAATCCTTATCGTTTCCACGTGGATGGCCAGACGCACAGCATTAATTACCAGCCGGCCGAGTCTGAAAGCGGACTCTTCGGCGGCAACTCCAACTGGCGTGGACCAATCTGGTTTCCCATCAACTATCTGCTGATCGAATCCCTGCAGAAATTCAATCACTATTACGGGGATTCGCTTAAAGTGGAATGCCCCACCGGCTCCGGGCACATGCTGACGCTTGGGGAAGTGGCCGCGGAACTGTCACGGCGGCTGATCAAAATGTTCCTGCGCAATGGTGACGGCGAACGTCCCATTTACGGCGGCCAGCGCGTCTTTCAGGATGACCCGCACTGGCGGGACCACATTCTGTTTCACGAATACTTTCACGGCGATAACGGTGCCGGCTTGGGCGCCTCCCATCAAACCGGCTGGACAGGGCTTGTGGCCAAGCTCCTTCAGCAGTCGGGTGGCTGGGAAGACATGGGAGATGAATAAATGACCGCGGAAAAATATCCGGATATCGTCATGCCGCAATGTCAGGCGGAGAGAATCCTCAAGGGGCAAAAAGCACTGGTGACGGGCGGCAACTCGGGCATCGGCAAAGCGGTCGCCATTGAACTGGGGAAAGCCGGGGCCGACGTGGTGGTCAACTATGTGCGCAGTGAAGCCCAGGCGCATGAGGTGGTCGCGGAGATCGAAAAGAGCGGCAGCCGCGCCTTCGCCCACCAGGCCGACGTCTCCCAGGAAGATGATGTCGTGGCCATGTTTGCGAAGATGAAAAACAAGCTGGGAACCATCGACATCCTGATCAACAACGCGGGGCTGCAGCAGGATGCCCCCTTTGAAAAGATGACGCTGGCCCAGTGGCATCGGGTCATCAGCGTGAACCTGACGGGCCAGTTCCTCTGTGCCCGGGAGGCGGTGCGCGAATTCAAACGCCGCGGCGTCGTGCCGGAGGTCTCCTGCGCGGCCGGCAAGATCATCTGTATAAGTTCGGTGCATGAAATCATCCCGTGGGCCGGCCATGTGAACTATGCCGCCAGCAAAGGCGGGGTCATGCTGATGATGAAAAGCATCGCCCAGGAGGTGGCGCCCTACCGCATCCGGGTCAACAGCATTGCCCCGGGCGCCATTCGCACACCGATCAACACCGATGCCTGGCAGACGCCCGAGGCTTACGAGGCCCTGATGACGCTGGTGCCCTACCGACGTATCGGCGAGCCTGAGGACATCGGGCGGGCCGCCGCATGGCTGGCCTCTGACCAGGCGGATTATGTCAACGGTATCAGCTTGGTGGTGGACGGCGGCATGACACTGTACCCTGGATTTGCCACCGGGGGATGAAAGACGTCCTGAGCATCATTCGATGATAGGAGAAACCGTGGCGATTGTCTTCGATCATAACGTGACCCAGAATCTTGGTGAAGCCATCGGGCGGGAGTGGCTGGAGACCAACGGCCTCGGTGGCTGGGCGAGTTCCACGATCGCCAATGTCCACACCCGTCGCTACCATGGATTGCTGGTGGCCGCCACCCAACCGCCGGTGGGCCGTGTGGTCCTGCTGTCCAAATTGGATGAGACCTTGATGCGCGGGGATGTTCGACGCGATCTGGGCAGCAACGTCTATCCCGGTGCCGTTCATCCTCAGGGATATCGTCACCTGACCGCCTTTACGAAGGACCTTTTCCCCACCTTCACTTATGCGGTAGACGACATCGTTTTGGAGAAATGCGTGGCCGCCATCTTCGGCGAGAATACCACGGTGATTCTCTACCGCGTCCTTGAGGCGGCCGAGCCTTTTCAACTGGCGCTGCGACCCTTCATCGCCGGACGTGATTATCACAGCCTCGTGCAGGCCAACGATGCCATCCGGCATCAATCCGTCTACGATGGTCATATCTGGTCCTATCAACCCTACGCCCACCTGCCGGCATTATTCATGAATGTGCCGGGCGCGACCTACAGCGACCATACGGATTGGTATTATCGCTTCGAATATTTGAAAGAAAAACAAAGGGGCCAGGATTTCCAGGAAGATCTTTTTACCCCGGGGGTTTTTACGGCTGCGCTTGAAAGCGGCCGTCAACTGGGAATCATTGTCTCCACGGACAATCCGATCGATCGGGATGCCCAGGACCTGCTAAGCAAAGAAGCGGACAGGCGGAAAAATCTTTTCACGACGCTACCGGTAGCCGATGCCTTCACGCAGGCGATGAGCCTGGCCGCCGATCAGTTTGTCGTCCGGCGCAGTGATGATCTTAAAACCATCATTGCCGGTTACCACTGGTTCACCGATTGGGGGCGCGACACCATGATCGCTTTGCCGGGGCTGACCCTGGTCACGGGGCGCCATGCGGATGCCAGGAAGATCCTGCAAGCCTTTACCGAGCATATCGATCAGGGCATGCTGCCCAACCGTTTTCCGGATGCCGGCGCGAAGCCGGAATATAACACGGTCGACGCCAGCTTGTGGTTTTTTGTGGCGGCTTACAAGTACTACCGCTACACCCAGGACCAATCCTTTCTAAAAGCCGTCCTGCTGCCGGCCATGGCCGAGATTCTCGATTGGCACCAGCGCGGCACCCGCTACGGCATCCACATGGCGCGCGACGGTCTGCTGTCGGCCGGGGAGCCGGGTGTTCAGCTCACCTGGATGGATGTCAAGATCGGCGACTGGGTGGTCACACCACGCAGTGGGAAAGCTGTGGAGATCAACGCCCTGTGGTACAACGCCTTGGCCATCTATGCGAGTCTGTTGAACACCATCGGTCGCCAGGAAGAGGCCCAGCGCTTTCAAAAGCTGTCCAAACAGGTCGTGAAACAATTTGTTCAGTTGTTCTGGAATGCGGAAGACGGCTATCTTTTCGATGTGGTCGACCGTGACCAGCGCGATAGCGCCATCCGGCCCAACCAGATTCTGGCCATCAGTTTACCCTTTACACTGCTGGGGCGTAATCGCGCCCGGCAGGTGCTTCAAGTCGTGGAAGATCATCTGCTGGCACCGGTGGGCTTAAGGAGTCTTTCCCCGCAGGACCCGGCCTTTGTCCCCACTTATCAGGGCAACGCTTACCAGCGTGACGCCGCCTATCACCAGGGTACCGTCTGGGCCTGGTTGCTGGGGCCCTACCTGACAGCATTGGTCAAAGTGAGGGGCAAGACCGGGCGCAAGCAGGGTTTAAAGTTGATGTCCGCGGTCCAGGATCATCTGTCCACATCCGGTATCGGTCAGATCGCGGAGATCTTCGACGGCGATCCTCCCCATGCCCCGAGGGGATGCATGGCCCAGGCCTGGAGTGTGGCTGAAATTGCGCGGGCTTATGTGGAGGACCTGCTGGGCGCCGGCCCCACCGATGAGGACTGAAGATCCCTTCGGCTATCAGTGCGGATGGTGGGCGCATAAGATTGTTACCCGCAAGATGGGATGCAGCGCATGTACGCCTTCGAGCGTCGCATCGCCGTTCACCCATGTGATGTGGCCCTGGAGCACCTTGGTTACGGCGCGGCCGATTTTGTGCTGATGCCATCGCGTTATGAGCCTTGCGGGCTGCCCCAGTTGATCGGCGCCATCTAAGGTGCCCTGCCTGTCGCCCACGCGGTGGGCGGCTTGCGGGATACCGTCCAGCATCTGGATGTTGGCCAAAACAGCAGGAATGGATTTCTTTTCGAGACCCATGACAGCGCCGGTCTTTTGTGGGCCCTGCAGGAGGCCATGACCTTGCATCGGCTGCCCGAGACCGCAAGAAACGCTCAGATCCGGCGCATCATGACGGAGAGCGTCTTCCGCTTTAACCCGGAAGTAATGACCGACCACTATCTGGCGCTCTATGCCAAGCTGCTCAAGCGCCCGATGGTCATGTCCCAGCCGAATCGCATTAACGGTGAACGGTGGGGAAGACAGTCCGTCATTATCGATCAGGAGACGGTCGTATGAAGAAAGATCTCGGAAATCCTCTCAAGGGAGAAAAAGGCATTCTGGCCGGCGATATCGGCGGCACCAAGACCCATTTGAGCCTTTACGCCATTGACGCCGGCAGCCCCCGTGAACTGGCGACAGCCACTTATCCCAGTCAGGAAGTCGCCGGTTTGGAGGAGATGATCAGCGACATGCTCCGGCGTCATGAAGTGCCGGTGGCGGCCGCCTGTTTCGGCATTGCCTGTCCGGTGGTGGGCGGTGCCTGCAGCCCCACCAACCTGAGTTGGTCCATTTCCGAGGAGGGTCTGCGACGTCAATTCGGCTGGCCCCAGGTGCAAATCCTCAATGATCTGGCCACAACCGCCATTGCTGCGCCCCGGTTGGATACGGCGGTACTGACCACCTTGAACCCCGGCCAACCCCAGACCGGCGGTAACATGGCCCTGGTGGCCCCTGGCACCGGCCTGGGACAGGCCCTCCTGCTCGCGGAAAGGGAGGGTTTCCAGCCCATCGCCTCCGAAGGGGGACACGCCGACTTTGCACCCAGCGACCAAGCCGAGGTCGCGCTGTGGCTTTCTCTGCATCAACGTTTCGGCCACGTGAGCATCGAGCGTGTGCTCTCCGGCCAGGGACTGGTCAATATATTTGAATGGCTGCGCTCGCATCACGACCGCGAACCTTCACCGGAGGTCCAGCAGGCCATGGAATCCGAGAATCCCGCCGCGGTCATAACGCGCCACGCCATCGATAGCGATGATGCGCTATGCCTCGAAGCCCTGCAGCGCTTTTGCCGCATCTTTGGCGCGGTGGCGGGCAATCTGGCCCTCACCGGCATGACCACCGGCGGTGTCTATTTGGGGGGCGGTATTCCACCTAAGATCTTACCGGCCCTGAAATCGGGCCCCTTCATGGAGGGCTTCACCGCGAAGGGACGTTTCAGCGACTTCATGACGACCATCCCGGTCCAGGTCATCTGCGAGGATAGAGCAGCGCTTTTCGGGGCAGCCTGGCGGGCATATGAATTGGCAACCCGAAAAGGAGACAAACATGGCGACCGATAGCGATAAGGAGACAACGGCGAGTTTCGATGGTGAAAGCCTCGAAGCACACGGCGTATCGCCTCTGGATGAGCGCAGCACGCGCCTGCTGGATCTCCTGCACCCCAAGGAATGGATCGACCCTGAACCCAAGACCTCATACAATTTGGTGGTGATTGGCAGCGGCGCAGGCAGTCTGATTTGAGCGGCCGGTGCGGCCGGTGTCGGCGCCCGGGTGACCCTGATCGAGTCTCACCTGCTGGGCGGCGACTGCCTGACGGTGGGGTGTGTGCCTTCCATTCTGCTGCTGCGGTGCGCCAAAGCGGCGGCCGCGGTGCGTAACGCGTCTAAATTTGGCGTCAACGTCAGTGGCGAGGTCTCGGTTGACTTTGATTTTATCATGGAGCGTTTGCGGCCGTTGGCGCATCGTTTTGATTAATGATGAGGCAGGCATTCGGCGTGTAACGCGGATCACCCTCGAAGACGCCGGTTATGCCGTTAACACGGCGTAAAAAGGTGAGCGCGGCCTGGGCCTTTGCAATGAAGCGGCACCGCAGATTGTCATCACGGATGTGTGTGTGCCGGGCATGGACGGCATCGCTGTCCTGGAACAGGTCAAGCAAACCCATCCTGAAACCGAGGTGATCGTGGCCACGGCATTCGGTGAGATGGATCTGGCCATCCGGGCCCTCCAACTGGATGCTTCGGATTTCATTACCAAACCGCTGCACAGCGAGGCGTTGACCATCGCTCTGGAAAGGGCCCAAACCCGTTACAACGACCGCAAGCAGTTAATGGATTACACCATCTTCCTGGAAAGAGAAGTCGAAGACCAGGCCCGCATTCTGCGCCAGAGCCGGGCTATTCCGCCGCCACCGTGTAGTGGAGGATCAGAAGGATATCTTCGACCGCCCCCGGGTCGAGTCGGTCGTCCTCGTCGGTCAGATTCGCCCCGACGCTCGATAATGTCAGGCGCCACTCTCCCGGCCCTGTGGTGACTGGCCCGCTGTCGACCCGATGGATGTGGCCGAATCTGGTCGACTCGCTGAAATCGATCGGGGTTTCACCCCCGGGATGAGATAGCGTCAATACCGTGCCGTCGACGGCAGTGTCTTCAAGAGCGTCCGCTAGCCTCAGGAAGACAAGGATGCTGTCCACCTGGATCGCTCTACCCTTGAACATGAAGGGGAAGCGGTTGGCCCCGATGTCTAACGTCATTTCTTGCGCGGCGGCATCGTCTTCCGGGTGGAGGAAGCGATGAAACACAGTCGGGAAATCGTGGCGGGCACTGATCGATTGCATCAGCCCGGGGGCGCCCTCGCCGGTGACCAGGCCGTTGAAGACTTCTTCGAGATGGTCTTCCGCCGCCTGCCGAAGCAGGTTGCCGCCGTCGCGGGCCGTGTAGCTGATGTGCAGGATAACGTCAGCGATGGCGTCGTAGTCGAACTGGCGGAAGCGGTCGGGCATCTCCAACTGCCAGCGGCTGATGACGCCCGCGCCCTCGAAAGGCAGGTAGCGCTCGTCCCTGAAATTGAGCTCGAACAGACCCGCATCGTTTTGGCCGCTGCTGGTGGCGATGGACTGGATGGCGCCGAAACGGTCGCTGAAGCGTGCATCCTCGTTTTCCGGATCGCGCGCATAGATGCCTCCCGACAGCGTGCCCTGCCGCCGAATGGTACTGCGCAGCAGCCGCAGCGTGCAGGCCAGGGTGGTGTAGGGGCCGGTCACGGCCGGGATGGTGATGCGCATGGACTTGATTCTGCGGAAGTAGTGGCCGGGGTAGTCGAGGTCGAACAAGGCCTCGGGGATCTCGATCTCGCAGCGCCCCTCCTCTTTTAAATTCAGCAGGGCCATGGGGTCGAGCATGGCCAGCGAAACGTGCTTGGTCAGCTCGAGTTCGCGCCGGTTTTCTTCGAGGTAGGCGGCCTCCATGCGCTTGAGCTCATGGTGGAGCTTTTCGCCGGCCAGAAGTCCTTTTTTCAGGTTATCCCAATGACCGAAACCGATAAAATCCGGGCTATCGATGCCCAGTTCGTGGGCAAAGGCCCGCTGGGCTCGCAGGGCCAGGTCGTAAGCGAGCCGGTAGCTTTGAAAGAATACGCTGGAAAGCTGTGTGACCATCCACCCGTATAGCTCCTGTTTGGTGAACTTGTCTTCTAGAAAGGCCTTATTTTCCTCGGCCTGCTGCACCTGAAGCGACTGGTTGGCGATTTCGGCCTCGGCGATGGCGATGCGCACGTCAGCGGCGGTCTGCTGTTTCTCGATCTGAAGTTTTTCCAGTCGGGCCAGGTTAAATTGCAACGTCCATTCTTCCGCCCGCCGCTGATAGCCGGCCTTGGTGGCCTGGGTGTTGGCGATGAAGGTCCACTGTGCGGCCAGGTCTCGATACATTGCGGCCCAGGTGGCGGTATGGGGACCGATATTGCTTCCCCCATAACTTACACTGGTGCTAGGTGGGAGCGAAATTCCAATGCTGACGTTCGGCAATAGGTACTGGTTGCCCGAGAGCTTCTCCCACGGGTAGACTTTTTCACGAAAGAAGTCGGCTACGGCAAGATTGTAAAGGCTTTCTTTCTCGTTTAAATTGAGGTGCAGGTCGCTTAAGTCCCCAAGAAGATCCTGAACGGGTTGTTGAAAGGCGCCTGTCGCATCTTGCTGATCTGTGGTTAGATCCGTACTGGCACTCAAAAGGTTCTGGTAATGCAGGTGGCGCTCATTGGTAAGATCCAGGGTTTTGTCAAGGGATTCCCTGGCCTCACTGGCCTCGTCGCGCTGGAGCTCTCTTATGCGAGTCATTGCTTCGATGAGGTCGGCTTCCTGGCCTGTGCGGAGTCGGCCCAACATCTCCGCATCTTTTTTCTCGAGCGCTGTGAGCATCGCAGCCCCCAGGCGCTTGACGTCCTCGATCAACGCAACGGCCTTTTCCACCAGGAAACGGAAACGGTAATGGGGAGGCGGGGCGTCCAAGTGTTGAATCACCGAACCCAAATCCAACCCGGCCGCAGCAGCCCGCACCAGAAGGCCGGGATCGATCGGCGGCTCGAACAGCGGGAGTTCGCGAACAACGCCTTCGATGTTCATGCAGTGGCGGATTTTGAAGAGGCGGTCGCCCACAATATCCCAGTACTTGAGCAGCTTGTCGTTTTTCGGAACGCAAAAATACAGGCTCACGCTCGGTGGCGGACCTGCGGCGGCGCTTCCTCCGCCTCCAATGGTAAGGCGCCCGAAGGTGTGAAAGCCCCCGTCGGCGATGCGCTCTTCGATTTCCACCAACGCATTGCTGAATTCGTCCAGGCGCGGCTCCAACGCATCGAAGGTTTGCACGGGCGGATGATCTTCGCTCGGCACTTCCGTCGGTCGAGGGCCGAGAATTTCGGATGCCATTACATACAGTTGGGTCGCCTCGTTGATGGACTCGATCGTGTCTCTGAGGAATAGCTGGTCGGCCCAGGATATAAGACAATCCAGGTATTTCATCACCACCGTTTTCTGGTAGGCGATCGGCCTCAGTCGGGCGATGGCATGGGGCATGAAGGGATTTTCCCGCCACGCGTCGACCTGATGACGGAACACCGGGCTTCCTTGGCTCAGAAGCTTCAGCAACTGCTGAACGGGCAGGCTGTTCAGGCTGGTAAGGTCGTATTGGGAAAAGGGCAGGAAACGCCAGTAGCACTGAGGGGAGCCTCCAGTGGAACACTCGGTGGGGTTGAAAATGTAGTGAAACCATCTGACAGCCTCTTCGAACCGCTGATCCTGGCTCAGCCGATCGGCGATCAACAGGGGGGCATGAAAGAAGAGCTCCCAATTGTAGAGCGCATAGGCCTCGGCGTGGACAAAAGCCACCTCTTGCTTGGGGTAGGCGGGCAACACCGATGGGGGGAGCGGATCGGGCAGCGTTGCATCGCCGTAGCGATCTTCGAAAAAAGATGGCCCTGCGTTCAATTGCTGCAGGTCCAGCCTTCCGAGTAAGCCGTCCAAGCCGTTGAGGTTTAGCGCCGCCCTAAACTCGTGAACGTAAGGGTGGTAGCAACTGTGAAACCGGAATTTTTTTGTGTAGGACGTGTTGAACGAAAAAAACACGGGCATCGACATGAAGGCGCTCAGGTCTACCTGTGGATCGACGGTGGGAAGAAAGGCTAGGAGGTCGTCCACTCCCGTCACCGCGTGGATATCAAGTGAGGGCGTATCATCGGGCGCAGGCGTCAACAGGCGGTCGAACGCATCAAACACGTTTCCGGGGTCCTCGGGGGTCGTATCGTGAGTGGTCCGGATGCCCGTGGTAAGCCTGCCTCCACTGAAGCCGCCTCCTGGGCCGCTGAGTTGACTGGGGACGTCGAAGGGATGGACGGCAAACGTTTTGGTTTGGTCTGCGTAGAAGAAAAGGGATTGGGCCAGAAACAAAAAATGCTGATGGGGGTAAGCGATGCGAAAACTATCAGGGGTTTTGGGTAGGGTCAGGATTTTGATGCGATTTCCCTGTTCATTTTTTTCCGCTGTATAGATTTCCAAAGCATGTGGACCTTGTTTCTCAACAAATTTCATTGATTGGGGAATCGTTCCGAAAGGTTCGAAGAACCTGGTTAAGGGTCTGCTCAGAAATTCTATACGAGAGTCATCTTTGGACGAAATTGGAAGGGCGCGAAGATATCTTGCACTTGGTAAATATTCCAAGTGGCCAATCAGCCTACTCTGGGGATGGTGCCCCCAGAACATGGTAATCAGCAGGCCGTTTGAAGTCATTGTGGTTCGAAATGAAGTTTTTTCAATAACGGCTGAAGATAGTGTGTTCACTGTATGGGGTAACGTAAGCTTTTCTTCAGACTGCTTAGTCGGCGACCATCCGCCCTCGGAGTACTCGCTCCACGCGAGGCGGATTTCCCAGTATGTCTCTTGCGCCTCGCTGCCTTCGCCGCTGGTCTCCGACTCCTGCGGCTTATCTTCAAATAGAGGCCAGAACAGCATCAGCTGCTCGTTCAGCACGACCGGGATCAGGTGGTCGCCCTCGATGTTGAGGTCGACCGGTTCCCATGGCGTCCATCTTTTCGGGTAAAGCCACTTCCGGTAGTAGTAAATGTGGGGGGCGCTGGGCGTGCGGGCGAAGATGTGGTGAAGGTTTTTTTCCTCTTCGGTGAAAACCCCGGCGATTTCAAGGTGGGAGACTTCACTCAGTTTCTCCAGGTAGTTATTTAGGGCGGTTTCCACCGTCTCTTCGGTGATGTCGTTTTGGAGCAGCTCGCTTTCCAGCGCCTCGAAAAAGGGTGACTTGTCATCCCGCAGCTCCGGTTCGATCCAGTTTTCAGGATAGAGAAACACCTTGCGGTTGGCCTCCCACACCCGGTAGTTCCGCATCCATTTCCACGCCTCGATCGCCTCCGGGGAAAGGGAAGCGTCTTCGAGGTTCAGCTGGACCCGTTGGATGAAGAGCTGAACCGAACTGATCGCCTGCTTGATGCGCGAGGTCAGCATGCAAGCGCTCATCTCCGGGTCCATCAGATAGCGCCCGTACACCGCGTTGGGATGATCGAGACCGTTGCCTTCTGTGCCGATCACAAGATCGAGCAGGGCGTCCCGCTGTTCTTCGCGCAGCTCGTCGTTGATGCTTTGGGCGATTTCCAGCCATTGCGCGTCGTCGAACTTGGCCTTGACCGCCGATTTGATGCGCTGCACCGAACCCGGGCCGATCTCGGGGGAAATCCAGTCTTCCACCCCGGGTGACGGTGAAACGAGATCCGACGCCGACACCCCCAAGTGCTTCAAGACCTGGTTGCATTCCATCAGGCGGCGGACGGCATGGCCATCGCGGAAATCTTCCGGGAAAGCGAGATCGAGTGCGTTGGGGGTCGACGCGAGGTGGGTCAGATCCACCAGATCCCACCCTGTGGCCAAGTGGAGGTGCTGGATCCATTCGGTTGCCGCCGCCTGGGGGTCGTCCGTTTGGGGGTCGAATGCTAGCGCGATGTCGATCAGGCCAAACAGTGCCGAACCGTCTGCCGGCAGATCGTCGCGGAGTCGGATCAAATCGGCAAGATGTTGGAATGGAGAAAAGAGTTCCGGAGGCACGGCGTTCTCCGGGGATCGTACCGGCAGGCGATCGACATCCAACAAATCGATTGCCGAGCCGTTGGCCCGGATCCAGGTCAGGGCGGTCACATCGATACCCAGCGTGTCGATGATGAGCGCCGCCTTCCAGACCTTCGTGAACGCCTCGAACTGCCTGGAGAAGGTTTCGGCGGGGGGCGCTTCGTCCTCGATCCCCAGGCCGGAAAGGTCCTGCTCGCTCACGACAAATCCTTCAACGAGAAAATCGTCGATGGCCCGCTCGTTTTCATCGACCACCGAGCTCAGGACCTCGGAGATCAGAAGGCGCGTCATGGCAACTTCCATCGATAGTTCCGCCGCAAGGGTTTGCACCGCGAGGGCCTCCCCCAGCGTCCGTCGAAGGTGGGGCAGCAACGCATCCAGAACGTATTGGAACCGGGCCGCAAGCTGGGTCGTCGGGTCGAGCAGGGGTGCTTCCCCATTTTGGCCTACCAGGGTTGGGAGGGCGTCGTCGATGTCCAGGAAGGGCAGATGCTCGCTAATGAAGATGTCGGGGTCTTCGATGGCTTCGCCCCGAATCAGCGCCAGTGCGAGGTCCAACGAATTTTCGGGCATCAGCCGCCCAAGGCGGCTTGCGGTGAAGACCTCTATGGGGCCTGCGCTACCGGGGGGCACGGTGTCGGTTTCTTCGGGTGGGGGCTGCGGTTCCGCCAGTTCCTGGGGCAGCGTGGTCTCCTCGTGGATTTCCCGCAATCCTTCCCGTATGGCACCGAGAGCCCCCCCGATGGCGGATGTGGGGAGGAGGTCAGGACCGCCGGGGCGCACCGAATGGCGCAGCAGGAAGAGAACCTGGGGAAGGGTGAAACCGCTTGCGTGGATGCTGTCGAAAACTTCCAGGAATTCCAGGGATTCCCGGGGACCTGTAAAAGGGGCCAGCCCCGACAGGTCGATGAAATCGGAAAGATCGCGAACCGGGAGTCGCAACGCCTTGGCCAGGGACAAATGCCGGAACAGTTGGGAAAAGGTGGCCAGGCTCATCGTCGAGGTGTCGTCGATCAGCACCGAGAGGTCGGCCGTGCCGGCCCTCAAACCGGCGGCAATGTGGGGAAGGAAATCCGCCAGAACCTGATCGGCGCTTCCAAGCTGGTTGAGATGAAAAGCGGCCAGGGTCTCCGGATCGAATGCCGCCCGGTTCTGAAAGAGGCGCTCGTACAGAGATGGATTGGGTTCACGTCCGAGGGGCCTGTAAGTTTGGGTATTGATAGGGGACCACCAGGCGAGCAGTTCGACCAAAGGGAGTTTGAACCGGTCACGGATCGTTTCGACGTCCGAGAGCCGCACCAGGAATGCGTCCGACAATTCGCCGTCCGTCGTCAGGGATGCCACGGCGCGGTCCAGGTCGTAGCCCGACAACCCCAGTTTGCGGCCGAGGCGCTCGAATCGGTGGAGTCGGTCCAGGAAAGAGCTGGTCAGGGGTTGAAAGAAAAACGCGGCGTCGGGATCGCAGGGGGCTCCCGCTTCGAATTCGACGCGTTGGTTTCCTTGGGGATTGACATAGGAGAGGCTCAAGCGCTCCAGCAGCTCATCGTAGCTCAGGCTTGACTGCTTCAAAAAGGTCGGCACGCTTCGCAGCGATTGACGGAGTTCGTCGATCGCCGCTTCCGCATCCCCGTCCGGCGGGTCGGGGGCAAGGCCCGGCATTCCCCACGCCTCCCACAAGGACAGGGACGCGCTGCCTGTGATAATGTCCCGGTCCATGGGGGTGAGGCCGAGATGGTCCGCGGCGAGCTGGACCGAACCCGTGCTGCTTGCGCTCCCGAAAGTTTCCATGAGCTGGTGGCGGCCGACGTTCAGCTGACGCAGGTAGCGCCATGCTTCCTCGTGGGCGAGGCTGAACGGAAGCCGCCATGGGAAGACGCTCGCTGCAAGCGCCTCGTAAGCGGCGGCGTTGCGGTGTTCCGGCTGGGCCCTGAGCTCTTTCGCAGTCCATGTCGTCTGACGGGCCTGGCTGACGCCGGCCACGGTATCTTCAAGGCGTTCGAGGACCAGATCGATATACGGGAGGGGGGTATTGGTGTTTTCGCAGTTGAGCGCGATGCCCCCGATGTCGGCCCTGCGGCTTGCCGTAAGCAGTTGGTCCCGCAGTCCCTGGTCGATGACGAAGGCCAAAATGTCCGTCAGATAGGCGGCCGGGCTGTAAACCGACTGGCAATGCTCGCAGTGACAAAAGTCGATGTTGCCGAAGAGCGTTTCCAAATCCGGCCGTTCCACGTCGGGGGGCAGGATCTCCCACCAGCGGCCGAGGCCGCCTGCCGCCGTCCCTGCCGAAGGAAAGGCCATGCCCGGGAAGATGGCTCTCGGCATGACCCGGTGCATGGCCGGGCTGAATTCGGCGAAGATCGCCTGGGCCATGGCCGCACGTTGCGATGCGTTGTCGAGAACCGCTTTCGCTTCCGCTTCTCCGATGTCGTCTTTGAGGAGCGAGACGACAGTGTTTCCCCTCCGGGCAATTGCCGCGGCGGAGGTCAGCCCCGCGCGCAGCAATGGCTTCATGGCGTTGTAGCGCTTGAATCGGGAAGTTAAGGGGAAGAGGCGTCGGATCGTTTTAAGGTTCTGCCGAAGCCGCGATTCATCCGTCTCGCTGTCCTCCGACGCTTCCGGGTGCTCCCGGAAATAGGCATCGATCCTGTGGCGGCCGAAATCAAAATCGGGGTTGCGTCGGAGAAATCCGAGCACCTCCTCCTGACCGTCGACGATAGCATCGCCCTCCTCGCCCAGACGCGCTTCGATCACGGCGGTGGGAAAGGCGTCCTCCACTATCGTCGCCATGACCTTTGCGTAATATTTCTGCCGATCCGCTTCGTTTTCCCCCTGGATGCCGGGAGGCGTGCCGATGGGGCGCCCGCCGCCGCCGTTGCGCTGTATGCGCTCGAGCCAACCCGCCTCGGAAATCCTCGATAGATCACGGGTCGTGGCGATGCCCTCGCGCTGGAGTTCTGCAATGAGGGGCATGTGGTTGTTGGTGACCGTCCCCAGTTGCAGGGCGAACTGCGCCCGACGGACCCGCTCGGGACCGAAGGACGGCAGGGCTTCGAGGGTGGCCCAGAATTCCCGAACCGAGCCTTCGTGCCGCAAGAAGCGCTCGAGCAGGGCTTCCTGCTGTCTCCGGTCGAGGCGGGCCGTGCCGAAAAGATCACTAAGGGAAAATCTGCCGTCCACGTCGGATTCCCCCAGGGCCCTTCGGACCCTCAGGGCGTCCAACATTTCCAGAAAGGCGGAGATCCGTTCCAAAACGCTTGGAGTTACGATGTTCTCCTCGACCGCCCCTTGGATCGCCGACCGCAAAACCGCCGGGTCCTGGAGCAACAGGGCCTCGAGCCGTGACGGATATTGCTGCCGGATCAAGGCATAGAAAAACTCGGGGTGAAGATCCGTCTCGAGCTGCAGTCTGTGACTGGCGGCATAGGCCTCGAGCTGGGGCTCGGAAAGTTCGTGCTGACAGGCCAGATGGTGCATGTCCTCGGCGGTCAGTTCATTGGGTCTCACGTTTTCGATCCGCAGAATCAAGGCCAGACGATCCTGCAATCTTCGAAATTCCGACCGGCCGCGGAATGGTTCGTCGCCCACCACCAGATCCACCGTTTCCACCGGTTGGGTCGGACAGATCACCGGAGATGCCGCGGACGCGTTGCCCTGGGGGTCGAGGGCGCGGACAATGATGCTGAAGCGTTCGATCTCCGGAACCGGGTAGCGGATTTCATACCTTCCTTCATCGTCGGTCGAAGCGGAACCCAGGCGCCTCTCCACCCGCAGGTGTTTTTGGAAGAGCTGTATCCGCCGTTGGGTGAGGGGTTCACCATCCGGTTCCAGGACTTCCCCCCTGACGATGTATTCTTCACGGTTCAGTTGATCGACCGCTTTGTTGATGGCACGCGCGGTGCGCGGATCGACGATACCCGTGACGTCAAGGTTATGACGCTGCTGGAAGTCTTCGACGGCGATAAAGGTATCGGAGTCGAACGCCCTGCTGTTTGCGGATATTTGGAAGCCGAGCTGGCGGAGTTCATCCTGCAGCAGCTTGACGTCGTCGCCCCTCATGCCGGATTCGAGGTTTCGGCCTTGGAGTTTCATGGTCTTTTCTCCTATTAGAAAATGGAGTCGCCGAGAGGAAAAGTGGCGCGGTTGTAGTACTCCATTACGCTGCTTGAATTAAATCGTAGGTGCTGCAGAGACAACGCCTCGGAGACGAGCGGGTTGCGGCGGATGGCGAAGGACCATAATACAGAGGCGTATGCACCCCTATTCGTCGTCGGTCGATCGTGTGATGATTGGGTTGGATGAACCGAGACTATAGTTTAACGCAAACCGTCAGGATTCGACCACTTTCACCTCGTATTTGGTGAAAGCGGTCCGTGCACCGAACTCGGCAAGTTGTTCAGCAGGATCGTTTGGGGCGTCTGCACTTCCAAAGGGGGAGCCCCCCTGATTTTCCCATCGAACGACCCAGGCGTAATCCTTTTCGGAACCGGGGGCGCCTTTCTTCATCAGGTATTGGCCCGTCACGATGCCGCCGCGCGTTTGCCGCCCCACCATGGAACTGGGGAAGATGTTTGTTTTCATAAAGCCTTCGAAGGCCTCGTTGTCGGCGTCATCATATATGCTGATATCGTAAATACCGATCACGGTTGTCATTTTTATTCTCCAAGTTTTTTTATTGGGACCGATTTGACTTTTTCAGGTTACCCACTCGGCCCCAATGACCTCGTAATCATTGAGACCGAAAATCTCGCCCACGCCATTCATTTTTTCCAATGCCGGCCGAATATCGCCGGGAAAGGTATCTTGGTTTTGGAATGATTCGTGAACACTCCGTGAGATTATCAAGCCATAGTGCGCAGGGTCATTGACGCCAGATTCGGGGATATCAATTTTTAGAAACGCAAAGGCGTCTGTGGAATGGCCAAGCCGATTGGGGGTGTGCAGCGCAATGGATGGCAGTATTTCTTCTACCATGGCCTGCTCGAAGGCCTCGGGCGAGTGGCTGTGATGCGGGGCCGATTCATAGGCGCGAACAGTGGCACCAGCTTTACCCAACGGCGGCATGGAATGAGCTTCGTCGGCCATGGCTGTATTGAGAACCGTAAATGTGTGGTTTGCGTAGACTGCACCAAAATATGCCAGGGTTTCGCGAGTACCGGCCGTGTTATTTTCGTACCATGAACCGCCGAAGGTGTTGTAGGCAATGGCCCAGATGAAGCGCCCGAGCTGATGCCGGTAAAACGCTTGGCCCGTCACCTGTCCTCCTCGTGTCGGTCCCGTGTCGACCTTCGCAAAAACTTCTTTTGTAATGGAACCTTCAACACCCAGTTTTCCTTGAAGGGGAAAAAAGTGTATGAATTCGAATTTATCCCTCATTTGTGCTCTCCTCTATTTTCAGCCAAAGTGTCATCTGAATCCTATGAAAAACCGCTTTTCAAGGTTTACTGTGCGGTCATATTGCCGCCGCGGGTTTGCCGCCCCACCACATAACCGGGGAAGATTTTAGTTTCCATGACGACCTCAGAAGCCTCGTTGTCGGCTCCATTGGTTAGGGTGATATCGTAAATACCGATCATCGTATATATTTTTCTTTCTCCTGAGTTTTATGTTGATTACATGCATCCTAATTAAATGATTAAAGTTTTACTTTAACGACCCGCAAAATATTGAACCGAGAATACCGCATACATCATTTATTGATCCAAAACGACCATAGGTTAAGTGGCCTAAGTCGACTAATAGGTCTTATTCATTATCCCTGGAAGTAAGGTGGAATCGGATCGATTCGTAAGCTAGCATAAATGCCTATGTTTCATCTGCTTAGAATATTCTTTTTCAGCTCCGATAGGATGTTTTCAGAAGCTTCGTTGCAATCTAATTCAATAAGTGTAGTCGCGAAGGAACTCCCATTCACTTCTTGTTGCTGTATTGCATTGGTTTTTGTTCACCACCTCTATCTTCCTACGCAGGTTTTGATGCGCTCATTACCGCTGAAAATGAAACTGTGCAGACTGGTAATTTCCCGGCTTTCCTTGAAGATCATAAATTTTAGCCCTTTTAAAACCCATGAACCCAAAGAGTCGCCCAAAACCAGTTTGAGTGGCTGCCTTTTCGGGCGGCATACCTTTTGCCGTGAGTTCGTTGAAGGTTGCAAGATTGTCACTATAGCTTTGCCAGTTTGCTTTGATTTGTGTAAACTGTCCTTCAAAGAATGAAAAGACTTTAGCGGCTTGCTCTGGAGCAACCAATAGTGCTGACCGCTCTCCGGTAGCTAAACTCGTTCGGATATCCATTCTCAATGTGCCATTCTCAACATAAGCGTAGACAAAAAACTTCGGATTAGCCGGGTCACGGACATGGTATCGCTCGCCTGGAATTGACTCATCGATAAGTGTTGTTACACCTTGTGGAGGTGTAACGTCATCTGCATTCTGCAACGCGAGGTCATTACTTTTAGGGCTGGTTCGCACTGTAGACTTACCACCTCCATGAGGATTGCCGCCTCCCTTTGTGCCCGTGCGTACTCCGATTCCTTTTGAGGCGTTAGTTACGCTGTCGCGGACCGCAAGCCCTGAAGCCCTTGAAGCCCTATGGATAGCACCTATGCCTTCCTCCGCTGCCCCAGCAACAATGGTAAGCGTGTCCAGAATTGCAAACTTGGTCCTCACGCCGTGTCGTCCAGATTCGAATGCGTCTCCGCGTTCTTCTGCCTGTACAGCCGCTGTGCCCTCAGATATCACTTGATGTAAAGGGTTTACAGCAAGGTTTCCTTCAATGTACACGTTCGCCACACCACCAACGGTCCCACCACTCTGTTCTCCCTCTTGATACTTCTGCATGACAAACTTGCCAACATCGGCCGCGGTCCCTACAGGGTCCGTTAACGCCTTATGGATTGCATAATCCGTTTCAAAAACTCTTTCTCCTATACCAAATAACTGACCTGCTTGATATTTAGCCAAATAAGTAGCTTTTGATTTAAGCCAGGTCCAAGGTTTGTCATCGCGCCCGTCAGGGTCCACCAATCCAACCGGATTTGAGCTCACAAAATGATAGAGGTTCGAGTTAGTCAGTATTCCCGAGGGATCGGTGCTTACCCATCTTCCCAACCAGGCTGCAAAGTATCGTGCCCCGTAATAATACAACCTTGTCTCCTCATCCTTCTGTTTCCCCATATATCGATATAGCTTCAACCCCACTTCCGCTGCTGAGCGCCCAGCCCGATAAGCCGATGTACCGTAAGGATGAAATTCTTCATAGGAGATGGTATGGGCCTCGTCATCTATCTCAATAACCGCACTTCCCAAATGGTTGCCTAACTGAAAGCGGCGGCTTTGAGTCGTGGTGCCGTCGTCTCCACTGATTTGGGTATCTATCTGGACAAAGCGGCTTTGATCGTCCATGACGTAAAGGGTCTGCCGCTCGAGCACCATGGTTGAACCGTTTCCCGCGTATTCTTGGTAAATCTCTACCCCGCCGAGGTACACCCGCTCGTGTGCTCGGCTTGGTGACTCTCCTTCCCGCGCTTGGCGTTCGGTTACCTTTCGTACCCGCTGGCCGGCCCCGTCGTAAACGTAATAGGTGGTTTCCGGGGTTCCGCTGTCGACCGACTGCCGGCTGGTCGCCTGCAACTGGTCCTTGAAATCCCAGCGCATGACGGACAGGTGAGGCATGCGGGTCATGTTTCCGTTGGTGTCATAGGTGTAGCGCTGGGAGAGTATTGATTCAGGACCGTCCGTGTAGTGAGACGGACAGGGTAGTTCTCGGAATTCACCGCCGCCGCTCGTTCCCAGCAGCCTGTTGCTGTCCTGGGCGTACTGATAGCACCTCTTCCAGCGAAGTGTTGATCTGCCGCTGTGGGTCAGGTTCAGGATGTTGCCGACGCCGTCGTACGCGTAGGTCTCGACGTAACGCTGCAATGCTTCCGGGCTGTTGGGGAAGGGGACACCCACGACTGGGGCCGGGTCCTCGGCATCGCGTTGCGTATTGTGCCAATCGGCATGCTCCCGGCCTTCGGCGCGAGTCAGGCGGTAGACGGCGTCGTAGGTGTAGTCGCCGTGGGGCTCCACCACCGTGTTGTTGAAGAAGACCATCTGCTGGGCGTTATCCCTTATCGCGGTGATGTTGCCGACCGGGTCGTAGACGTAGGAAAGATCCTGTAGACGGCGGCCGTCGCGCTGCCGAACGGTGTGCAGCCGTGTCATACGGAATGTGTCGGGATCGTAGGTATAGCTGGTGGTGACATTGTGTCCGTCGCGGGTGACGTAGGTGATTGCGGTGCGCTGGCCTTTGGCGTCGTAGTCGATGTCAGCCACAAAAAGCGTGGCCTCATCCGCCCCCCTGACCCTCACCGCCATCTGCTCAAGGAAAATGGCTTCGTTGTACACTGGAAGAGCTACGCTGCGGTCGGGAGTAGTGACCGTCACCGGCCGGTTGAAGGCATCGTAGGTCGTTTCCGTCGTGTGGGTGGCGTTGGCCTCCCAAAACGTAGCCAGGGCGCTGTCGAGAGCCGCTAAGTCGAGGAGTGCCGTAGGATCGGCCGGGAGCACCGCATCCACCGTGAGCCAGTCGATAGCCTGCCGGTATTCGCGAGCCAGCCGCCGGGTTCTCCGCTGAAGGTTGCCCTTGAAGTCGTAGCGATCGCTGGTGACCGTGCCGGCCTGGTCGAGGAGAAGATAGAGCGCACCGCGCAGATTTAGCTCCTGGGCCTCGGGGTGCTGTTCGCCGTAAACCATACGCTCGGTCAGCAGTTCACGGTCGGGTTCCTCAGGGTCGGCACCCAAGACGAAGGTGCGCAGCGGCCTCTGGAGTGGATCGTAATCATTGCGGAAGGTGTGCCCCCGGCTGTCCCAGCTGCGGATCGTCTTGCCGCCGATGTCCGGCAGGAGCCATCGCTCTCCCCCGTCCATGCTGTTCTCGTAGAGCTGCCGTCCGGCGACATCGTATCCCGGTACCGGGGATTCGCCCCCGGCCTCCACCGTGTAGGCCATGACCACGTTTTCCCGATGGTCGATCAACCGCAAGGGGGCACCTTCGATATCCAGCATGTTGCGCGTGAAGTGCCGGCCTTCCTCACCGTTGTCGGCAATGCTCAAGAACGGGCGGCCCAGGCTGTCCAGGTGAACGACGGCCGGCGTATCGGCGTGGGCCTCCGTCTTGGCCGCAGCCTCCGCTTCGTCCTGCCGCCGGCGGGCATCCGGCCAGCGCTGGGCCGCCGCGTCGGCGTGTTCGGGGTCGGTCCGAAGGGCATGCCAGGTCGGAAGGTAGTCTTGGTCCGGAAGGCGCTGGAAGAAACTGCCGACATCAGCGTCAGTCGCCGGGTCGGACATAACCGTGTCGTTCGCGTCCCAACGCGTTTCCTGCCAGGGACCGAAGACGACCTTCTCCCAGGTGTGGTCGGGGTTCAGGGTGGCCACGGCGCGGCCGGGCGGATCATAGAAGAGGGTGGGGCTGACGCCGATGCGGACGTCGAACTCGAAAAGGTGGCGGTCGGTGAAAAAGGGTTCGTATTGACGGACCGGGCTGCCCTTGTTGTTGAACACGGTCCAGCCGCTGCCCACCCAGCGGGGAGCGACATCGCCTTCCGTCATCTCAGGCCGTCCGCCCGTACCAAGAATGATTCGGCCCTCGTCGTCGCGCCTGGGAACCGGCCCGGGTTCGGCCGGTATTTTGTTCTGGACGGTGCGGCCGAAGCCGTCGGAATAGGCCAGACTGACCTGAATAGCGGTTTCCTCGCCGTCGACGAGGTCGCTCAGGTGGGTTTCCCGGGCGATGGTGGCGGCAAACGCGGGCTCGCCCTGCCGGTCGAAGCGGGTTTCGTCGTAAAGGATGCGCGAGGTGGCCGTACCCAGGAGCTCCCGCGCCATCGGGCCCAGCGGGTCGGCCAGAAAGGCGTCGATCTGGACCAGGGTCGGCTGAGACTGAAATCCCTCCAGGCGGTCCCCTTCGCCCGCCGAACCCGCTACCGCCGAGCCGGCGACCATGCCCAGAATATCGAAGGCCACCTCGGAGCGGTTGCCGTTGATGTCGGTGATCCGATCCGGGGTCAGGACCCGGTAGTCGTTGCGGGCGGTGACGCGGTTTCCCACAGGGTCGGTCGTCGCTTCGACCAGCAGGTCGCGGCTGTCGTAGGTGACCGTCGTGGACTGATCAAAGGGATTGCGGAAGCGGTGGGGGAGAAAGAAGTGCGCCCGGGCGAATGCCAACTCCTGGGCGGCGTCGTCATCCAGCCCCGGCGACAGAATGACACGGCCCGAGGGGATCCACCAGCCGCCATCCTCGGATTGAATGTAGCGCCCCTCATCGCGCAGGAGTGCTTCGTCCACGCGATCCCCGAAAACGCGTTCCAGGTGGTCGGGATCGAAGGCCATTTGGTAGCTTTCACCGGTTAGCGCCCGGGATTCGAGAACTCCGGGCGGCAGGAGCGCCATGGGATCGCTTGCGGCGGCGCCCAGGTCGTCGGGCCGGTAAAGGGTCCGGGTGTGCTCGAGGACGCGCTTTTCCAGACCGCCGGAGGGTGTCTGGTGGTAGGCGATGGGTTCGGCCGAGACCACCGCTTCCTGTAGTTGAGCGAAAGCGAACCGCGCCTGATCCGGAATCAGGTTCAATCCGGTCAGCTCATAGGCAATGGTCTCGCTGGTAAGCGGCGTGCGGTAATGGTCGTCTTCATCCACCGCAATGGTGTAAGCATTCTCAGTGCAGGTCATCAGCACCTGCGCCTGGCGTTCCCGGTCATTGGGTGTCAGGTCGGAAGCGGTTGGGCCGGAATCTGTGGATCGCCGGCCGTAACCGACGCTGGCCGACTGGAGCACATTGCCGAAATCGTCCACCGCCAGGGTCAGCGTGTGGCTGACGCGGGGATCGGCCGGATTGCGTTCGTAGTGAAAGCTCAGGACCTCCCGGGGATGGACAAAAAAGACCCCGTGCCGGTTATCGGCCTTTTGTTGCATCGTGCGGATCGTGAAATTCTGTTCGGCGACAGTATAGGGGTGTTGTTCTTTTTCGCTTCCGTCCAGGGCGTAGACTTCCTGGCGGAGCATGCTGCCCTTCAGCGCCCGGCAGGCCTCGCGTTCCTCCTCGACGCTGAGACCTTCAGGCAGTACGGTGTCCGGCAGCAGCAGCCGGGCGGCTCCCTCGTCGGATAAACCGGGTTCGCGGTAGTATTCTCCAATGTCGGTTTCATCCAGCAGCCCGGCAAAAAAATTCGAAACCCGCCGGTGGCCGAGATAAACGCCGGTGTGAAACCAGGTCTTGGTGTGGACCGGAGGAACGTGGGAGCTTGCTTCAATATTGTTGCCTGTTGGAAAGGTGTCGCTCTCATTCAGTAACGCAAATTCCTCGGTGTCGAACTGCTCGACCAGGCCAAAGCCGCGAAACTCGCGTTCGATGCCGTCGAAATAGCCGTGGTGGTAGGCGTAACGTGTGACAAACCGATTACGACTGATGTGATCATAAGTTTCGGTCTGCTCGACCACATGCACCGGAAACGGCTGACGGGTTATCCAGGGTTTCCCGGCGGCTTTGTCCGCCAAATAAAATTTGGTTGACGCCGTATATTGCATCCGCGTTTCGGCGCCCAGATTGTTGCGCGTACCCACCAGTAGATGGGGCTTGGTGCCGCCCATGAGGTCGATGTAGCGCATGGAAAGGCCGCTTTGGCTTGGCAGGGGAGAGGACCAGACCAGACAGGCGGTGCCGTTTCCCAGGAGATCGACGACCGAGACGCCGGATAGATCGTCGACGGTGGGGAAGTGGAAAATCGACTGCGCTCCCGCCCAGGCGTTTCCCGCCTGGTTGAAGTAGATGTCCACCCGATCGTGCCGGAGGTAGAGAAGATCGGCGATGCCCGAGCCGTCCACGTCGGCCAGGCGGATGCGCCGCGGGTCGAACTGGTCGGGCGCATCCAACCAGGGGGCGTCGTCCATGGTGACCTTGGCCCCGAAACGCCCGTAGCCCAGGCTGGGCCAGTAGCAGATCATCCCGTTGCGGATGCGCACCAGGTCGGAAAGCCCGTCGCCGCTAAGATCGGCCAGGTAGACGGTCTGGTCCGGGTCGGCGAACACCAGGCGCGGTCCGGTCTCCTCGTCGTCGGGCAGAGACACGCGGCGGTCCGTGTCAAACCCTTTTTCCGCCAGGGAGGGGTACCAGATCAGGACCTCGTTTTCGGTGATCAGGACATCGGCGTGGCCGTCGCCGGTCAAATCTACGAACCGCAGGTTTGGATCGCGCCAGTCGACCGACGGCAGCGAGCCAAATGGCTTATGGGTCTCCCAAGACCGATCCGGAGTTCTTTCATAGTAGCCGGGAGCGGGGGCGTCGAGGGCCACCAAGTCGAGTTGGCCGTCGCCTGCCAGGTCGAGAAGCTGCTGCCCGCCGTCGATCCCGGCAGGGGCGGGTTTGGTGGCCGCCGGCTCCACCGGGGCGAAGCGCGCATCGCCGAGGTTGGCCTTGTAATACCAGCTGCCGCCCTGTTCGGCAAGGATGCCGGAAATCCCCTCACCATCCAGGTCCACCCACTGGTAGAGGGACCCAGAAAGACCGGCCGGCAAGTTTTCCAGGCTTGCGGCGTCGATCTCGTGGACCTCGCTCTGGACTTCCGCCTCGCTGTAGTCGAATTCCACTGGCGGGAGAGATCGCTCCTGGAAGGTGATGCTTTCCAGGTGCCGGTATCCGGATTGCACCGCGCCGGTCAACCGGGTGTGAATCGGGTCCTCTTGGTAGTCGAGGTGGGTGGCCCGGACCAAATAGCTTTCCGTCGGGAGTTCTTCGGCGAAGTGATGAAACATCAGGATCCGCCGACAGAGCCGGTAGGTGCGCACCTCGAAACCCGCCCGGTAGCTGGAAACGGGATCCAGTCGCACGGGCCAGGCGGTTCGCCTTTCCGGCGTGGCTTCGACGATGCGGGGATCATCCCCGACCTCCCCGATCCGTTCGAAGTGTCCCTCCCCGTAGTCGAACACCACCTCGAAGAGCCAGTCCGTCCGTTCGTTCAAATTTTCACCAGGGCGGGCGGGTGTTGTATTCCCGTAGTGGATGCGTTTCGGATAGCGGTTGGCGGACCGGGAGCGGTCCGAGCGGTTCCGTTCGTGGACGGCGGAACGGTTTGCGCTGGATGAATCTTCGGGTTGATACCGATACAGGATGGCGTTGCCCCGATCATCGCGGCTTTCGCAGATGAGCCAGCTGAACGCCCGCAACGGGTCTTCCGGGTCCGCGATGCGGCTCTCCGGCGTGCGACCGTAAAGCGTCGTGACGTTGTCCCGCGTAATCGAACGCCAGTGGGTTTCTCCGGTGGCAGTGTCGGTCCAGCGTTCGATGCGGGCGAAAAGGCTTTCGATGCGGGGTCGGTAGCGTCGCACACGGTAACCGTCAACTTCGTCTTCGTGAACGACCAGATTGCCGGACGGATCCCGCACCCAGAATCCGCCCATATCTCGCTGGAAACCTGGATGCGCAGCGACCCAAGTCCCGTCGGGGTCTTGCCGATAGACCGGCACCAGGTCTTCGGCCTCGGTGAGGATGAAGACGTCAGATTCCGTACCGTCTTCGTATGCAGGCAGTCCCTTATCGGTCTTCCGTGTGATCCGGGGAAGGGCGAGCTGCCAGCCCAGACCGAAAGGTCCATTACCGGCTCCGGAGTCATATTGAATGGCAAGGCGGGGGCCAAACCCCTGGCGCCCGGGAGAGGTGGCAATGGGAATGCTCAGGTTACCGGTTCCGGTGGCGGGGTTGACCTGGAACTTCTCGTCGATGCCGCGGATGGCGCCGCCGCCGGTCGGTAATTCGATAGCGGGTGATTGAATCAGATGTGAATCCGCACGACCGTCGCCTCCCTGGGAATTGCCAGAGGGATCGCTAGATATAAAGCTGTTTCGATCGCCTTCATCCATGAGCCTGTCCTGAGGTTGGAGTAGAAGCCTGAACGATCGACGGTGTCAGTGTCACAAGTTATTGATCCATAGCAACTGGTAATAAGGACCATTAAAAAGAATTCAAGATGAGAATGAAAATGCGTGGGGATGGGGCTGGTTTTGTGGTTTCCTCAAATAAACAATTTCCACAGCACCAAAGATTTAATTATCGCTTTTTCCGGTCGTTCCGATTTTTTTGGGTCGTCCACTTAATCGAATCAACCAAATAGAATGGCAACCGCGTCTGTTGAAGTCGCATTGCGATTCCTGGTTGCCTGACGTGCATCAGTTATCAACGTCATCAGTCGCGTAGAATAATGCCCAGGGGCAGGGATTCGCCGAACATTGCGTTTTGATCCCGGGCTTCGAGGGGGACGATTTCGCTGACCGGACGTTTCACATCGTCGGCCAGCTGTTGCTCCGCCAGCCAGTCCAACACCCGGGTCCGCATGGCATCTTCGATATCACGGGCGCGATCCCCGGTTTTGCGGGCCATTTGCGCAATGGTCCGGCCCACCGAATGGAGATCCTTCCCTTTATAGGCCATCAACCGTTCAATCCAGCGGCAGGTTTCTTCCGGCGCTATGGTGCGATCGACCGTGGCATACAGCAGATCGCGGGCCGCCAGGCGGGAAAGGGCCCACAAATGTTGGGACTTCAGATTGTTGATCGCAACGTCCTCGAGCAGCTGCCGCCCCAGACGGGTTTTCTCCGAAGGGGAGAGTTTTTCGAGGTTGGCGGTAAACATCCAGATCTCTAAACGCTCCTGGGGGGTGGCTTTGATCGAAGACTTCTTGCGGTCGAAGAACAGGCTCGAGAGCGACTGAAAAGCGTGGCGCTGCTGCCCTTCGGTGAGGCCGGCCGCCACCCGGCGCCACATGATCCACCACTCCAGGCGCACCCGGGGCTTACGGTCGAACACGGGGCCCTGGAGAAATATCTTCCAGATTTGCTGCATCCGCAGCTTGTCCGCCCCTTCGCCGATGCCGGGCCGCAGGCAGAACCCGAGCAGATTCATCCAGCCGCTTTCGAAATCCTGGCCTTTGCTCCGGATTGAAGCGAGTTCCAGCAGGTCGTCGGCCAGGGTGCGGATGAACCCCAGCGGCCAGTCGTCACGGGGCAGATCGGTGATCCGGGCCATATTTTTTACCAGCGGCGGTATCTGGTTTCTGTCGTTGCCCGTCAGCACCCGGCGCACGTATTGCTGGGTTTCCTCGACGAGCGCCTGTTCGAGAACCTGGGTCTGCGGGGCCTCCTTGGGGGTGGCCATGTCGCGCAGCTGGAACTGCAGTTTCCAGCGATGGTCGCTGACGCGTGAACGGCACCAAATGCCGAGGGTGCCGACTTCCGTGTACTCGGCCTCGATCTCAATCGGCAGGGCGCGCTGCGTGCCCTTTTTGCCGTACTGGATGACGGTTTGCAGCGGGGGCAGGGCCGTCAACGAATCATCCACCGTAATCAGGTCTCCGTGGCTGTCGCCGCTGCGGTAGCTGGAACTGTAGATGTCGAAGGCCACCGGCTGATTGGTCAACATCTCGAAAGACCTGTCGGCCAACTCGATGGTGCTGCCTTCGTCCAGGCCTCTTTCGACGATGCACATCACCTCACGGGGCGCCTCTGCGCTCAGACCGTTTTCATCGCGCGCCACGCCGATATAATAGGACCGGGGACTGCCGCTGCCGACGCGCACGCCGTGGCCAATTTTGACCAGGCCGTAGTAGGCTGCGCCAAAGGCCACAGCCAGGTCGAGATCGTGGCTTTCCAGTATCCCGGGACGCTCCGCATCCGAATCGTGGTACCACTGCTGCAGAGCCGAACGGATCCGCCGCCGGATTACCGCCGGCTTCAATGAGCCGCCATTGTAGAGAATTAAATCCGGACGGGCCGAACCCCGCTGCAATTTGGTTTCGACTTCATCCATGTGCTTCTCGATGAAGCTCTTCATGTGCCAGGTAATGGCCGGCTCCGGTTCGTAGGGCAGACCGAATTCGGTGATGCCTTTGCGCTCACCGGCCGACGGCAGGGGCTTGTCCACCGCGGTCGGAAAAAACCCATCCAGGACGGTCCGGGTTATCAGCGCTTCCGTCAATTCCGCGCGCCGGGTGTCGGCGATCAGGCGGCCGCCACCGCCCATCAGCGTGACGTTGAATTTGTCGGCCGACCCGCCCAGAATGGCTTCTTTGCCCTGGCGGCATTGATGGCACAGGGATTTCCAGGCGTCGGTGCTCATGGCGCGTTTTTGGCCGGCGAACTGCGATTCGACCCTGTGGGCGATGGCCAGATCGATGTTGTCGCCGCCCAGAATCAGGTGATCGCCCACGGCAATGCGTTCAAAGCGCGGGCTGCCGTCGACCTCCTTGAGCAGGATCAATGTGAAATCGGTGGTGCCGCCGCCGATGTCGCAGACCAGAATCAGCTCGCCGGGCTGCACGAAATCACGCCAGTTCATCTCGTGGCGCATCAGCCAACTGTAGAAAGCGGCCAGCGGTTCTTCCAGCAATATGGCCGTCCGGATGCCGGCCGTCTCGGCGGCCTCCAGGGTAAGCTCCCGGGCGACTTCATCGAACGAGGCCGGCACCGTAAGAACCACGATCTGATTTTCAAGCCGCTGTTCTTCTTCCGGACCCCAGGCGGCGTTCCAGGCAAGGCGGATATGCTTCAGGTAGGCGGCGGTGGTGGCCACCGGAGAAATCTTGGCCACCTGTTCGGCCGCCCCCCAGGGCAGGATGGGGGCCCGCCGGTCGGCATTGGAATGACACAGCCAGCTTTTGGCCGAAGAAACCAGCCGGTCCGGCACCAGCGCCCCCTGATCCCGGGCAAAGGTGCCGACCACATGCGCTTCCTGCTCGGCCGACCAGAGCCGGACGATGGCGTCCGCGGCCACGTCGTATTCGCCGGGGATGTAGAGAAACGAGGGCAGCAGGGGCAGCGGGTCCACCTGTCCGGGGCCGCTTAGCTGCGGGATTTTAAATATCCGGATGCCCCGATCGTGCGTCTCTTCTTCCGCAAGGTCCACATAGGCCACTGCGCAGTTGGTGGTGCCCAGATCGATGCCGATGACAAAGCGTTGATCTTCGAGCGTCGTCGTCATGCCTGTTCCCGCACGTTGAATTCGAGCTTCCAGCGACGGTCGTCCTGGCGGGACACACACCAGAGCTCCAGGGTGCCGATCTCGGTCAGTTTGATTCGAATGGACACCGGGATGACGGTGCCGTGATCGCCTTCGAGAGTGGTTTCGATGGTTGTGATCGGTTCGACTTCGTCTTCCCAGTCTTCGAGCAGGGTGCCGACTGCGTCTTTGGTGCGCACGGCCGAGCCCAGGAAGTCAAATTTGGCCGGCTCGCCCACGATGAGGTTGAACTCCCGTTCCGTGGGGTCGGCCTCCGAACCTTCTTCCATCCCGAACGGTGCGACGCACAGCGCTTTGATCGGCGGCGGCATCCCTGGAACGGCGGGCAGGGAGGCGGCCACGCCGATATAATAGGACCGGTTCAGCCCGCTTCTAATCCGGACGCCGCGGCCCCGACGCGCCAGACCGTAATAAGTGGCGCCGATGGCAACAGACAGGTCCATGTTGGCGGATGCCAGAACCCTCAGCTTGGTGTCGGTCTGCCACGCGCCGAGCACTTCACTGACCCGTTCCTGCAGCAGCTCCGCCTTCATGACCCCCCCGTTGAACAACACCGCGGTGGGCATTTCACGCGGACGATCCTCACCGCGGCTGAGGAACTGGGCCAGGTGCCGCGTTATGGCCGGGTCGGCTTCATATGCCAGGCCGGTTTCCTGAATCCCGGTACGGGTCGCTGCCGCCGGCCGTGCATTGGGTTCACACGAGGGGAAAAAGCCTTCCATGATGACCTGTTCCACGGTCTCCCGTTTCAATTCCGTGCGCAGGGTGCCGCCGATTAATCCGCTGCCGCGGCCCAATATGGAAATGGGGACGGTCTCGCTTCCGGAAGCCGCCAGGATCTGCTCCTTGGCGCTACGGCAGGTGTGCCACAAGGCGCGCATCTGCCAGGTGTCCAGTTTCTTGCCGTCGGTTTTCATCTGCTTAGCGACGGCATAGGCCAGGGCCAGGTCCATATTGTCGCCACCGATCAGGATGTGGCGGCCGACGGCAATGCGTTCGAGCTCGAGATTGCCTGCGGCGTCGGATACGCGAATCAGGCTGAAATCGCTCGTGCCGCCGCCCAGGTCGCAGACCAGCGCCAGATCGCCGGGGCTGACGGCTTCGCGCCACTGTTCTCCGGAATCGTGGATCCAGGCGTAGAATACGGCCTGGGGCTCTTCCAGGAGGACGACGTCGGGCAGGCCGGCCATGCCCGCGGCTTTAACCGTCAATTCGCGCGCGACGGCGTCAAAGGAGGCCGGCACGGTCAGAAAGATTTCCTGTCGCTCCAGCAACAGGCGCTCGTCTTCGTGCGCCATGGTGTGGTTCCAGGCGCGGCGGATGTGGTCCAGAATGGCTGCCGAGGCTTCCACCGGCGAGAGATGGCGCACCTCCGTCGGGGCGCCCCAGGGCAGGATCGGCTGGTTGCGGTCCACCATGGTGTGGCACAGCCAGGACTTGGACGAACTGATCAACTGCTGGGGGACTTCGGCACCGCGGTTGCGGGCCAGTTCACCGACCACCCGTGACACGTCGTCCTGCCACGGCAGGCCCAGCGTTTCCGAGGCCTTGTCCGTTTCGCCCGGCAGATAAACGAAAGACGGCAGCATCTTCTGTGCGGCCACCGCCCCGGGACCGATGAGCTGGGGGACTTCCATAACCTTGATGTCGGCGTTTTCTGGGGCCTCGGCACCGGCGGGCGTATAGGCCAGGATGCTGTTGGTCGTCCCCAGATCGATGCCGACAATGTATCTGGCGTCAGCCATAAGCACTATTCTCCAACATGGATGGTTATATTGTGCGATCCAGAAAGGAATTGCGTTGCGGTTTTCAGAGCTCGACTTCGGCCGGCGTAATGATTTTGGCGTTCTGGCTGCCGGAGAGGGTCGGCAGCTTCAAATTGCCGACCTGCCAGCCTTTGTGGCGCAGGATGCCTTTAAACGGCGGCTCACCGACAACCTTGCCGGTCAACTTGACGGCGCCCGGATCGAAATCGTCCTCGATCGTGACATGACCGCCCTCGTCCTCGTCCAGGACCGGTCGGGGGTCGAGATACTCCTGAACGATGCGCAGACAACCGGCATGCACCGCACGCACGGCCGAACCAATCTGGTCGTCCTCATACTGGTTGAGATCTTCGGCCAGAAAGTCCATCAGACGCCCTTCGCGCTGCAGCATCGCAAACAGGTGCAGAAACATGCGGCGCTCGGCCAGGTCGGCCATCGCCTTCTCTGGTTTGGCCGCCGGTTCGGCGCGCGCCGTTACATGATCCGGCAGATTGCTCAGGCGTCTTGAAACGCTCGATCGAACGACCAACCAGGAAATGAGGCCGATAAACAGCGCCAATCCCATCATGGCCGGAAATACGGTGTACCAGAAACGTGAAAGGTAGTTCTGAACACCGTCCCAGACCGGCGTGGTCTCCCCGGAATCGGCCTGCAGCACCGGACCGATCGCATCAATCAGGAACGTAGCGCCCCAAAACAAGAGCACACCGAAAACGGCCGCCATCAAAAGACTGAATAAAACAATGGGAATCCAAAGCCCGCCGGATGCTTTCTTGATGTCATTCATTGCCAGAAGGCCTCCCTTGCAAATGGTTTCAAAAAAGGTAAGGGCTTATGTTTTGATCGTCATTAACGGGATTCATTTTAAGCCCAAACAAAGCGCCCAAGACAATCGTTTGGGGGCGGATACAATATAGACGTTTGAATTTTAATGGAAAGTGGCCAAAGCAAAAGGGGCTACCTGAAACAAGTACCCCCATTTTAGCAGTGTAAATTCGATGGTGCCGAAGGCCGGAATCGAGATCTGGGTAATAATTACGATATGTTAATAAAATCAATGAGTCATTGCGCGCGTCTTGGTTTGTTTTTGTCCATTTCTGGCCGCACGATCGCCCCCTATTTTCCCACCCAAATTTGATGTTTCTTCCTGATTGATCACCACACGGATCGTGCCGATTACGGCTTGATCATTGCTCGATGATCGCCGCCGGGTCAATACTTCCCCGAATCTAATTACCAGGTACTGGCCAGTAATGCGTGGTTAATGAGGCAGTTAGCGTCGGGTGACGATTTCTCCTTGGGTCATTTTCGACCCGGCATATTTCGGGTCGTTTTGAAAATAGCTGAATAATCAATGAGCTGCAATTAATCAAGGCCGTTGGCACACGAGTTGCGTTGTCAATCAGTGAAGCCGCCTATTGTTGCGTGCAGCGGATGGTCTCGTTCCGTGAAAGGGCCAGCGCAGAAATTGAATGCCGACCTCCTTCTCTAAGGTGTACCAGGCCGATTCCGCCGTTTGCTAGCTCTTCGCTTCATGTTCGGTAACCCCTCCGAAATCGTTGTTTTGGAGGCTAAGCCTGGACGGCCCTGCGGTAGCAGTCTTTTGATGCAGATCTCGACAATGGCGTCACGCTTCCGAACAGACAGAACAGAAGGGGAATGGGAATGAGACGTACAAATCGAGGCCAACGCGGGTATGCGTTCGGATGGGGATCCGAAAGCGAAGTGCTGGAAGCGGATGCGTTCATCGAAGCGTTGACCTGTGAATACGACGAGCAGTGCGGCGCGGCTGCGTCGGACTTGTCGGCTGATTTCTCCGAGCATGACATCGCGCAGGCCGATGACTTTCTGGAAGACCTTGTCGGCAGACCGCTTCGGCGGACGTTTGGGCACGACGACATCGATGCTATCGACCGCGACGAAGGCTACGAGGTCGACTTCTATCCGGACCATAGCGAGCAGCGGGCAGCGGCGGGACAACGGCCGTATCTCCCGCCCGGTGGACGTCATTTCGTTCCCCAGGCCGGTACATTCAATTGTGCGCCGACACCTTATACGGTCACCCCGGCTTCTTTCCTGCCAAGGCGGACGAGCAACCCCAATGCCGCGATCGATACAGCACTTGCTGCCGTCGGGCTCAACGCAGCGCAACGTCGGCGCGTAACGCGAGCGGGTCTGGTGCCGATCGCCAGGGAATTCGGTGGACCCGCACTGACGGAATTGATCGCACGGCTGCGCTGGTCGGCGGCGTTTATCGCGCGAGGGGGATGGGGCCGGGGCGCCGACAGCATGCTCGTGCAGCGACTTCTGATCCATGTTCCCGGGCACTTCCGCGAGTTGGCCCGCCGGGCACCAAACGCCCGGGAGGCCTTCCTGCTCGAATGCCTGGGCTGGTTGTTGATGACCACACTGCGCGACAACGTCGCCGCGGCAACGCGCAAGCGCTGGTGGATTCCGCCGGCACCCGGCTTTGTCACGGCGGTGCCCAACCCGGTTCCGCCGGCCAGCGCCGAGGTACAAAGGCTGTTTACGCGGTATCTGTATATCGACACGCAGATGACGGCGGGGCAGTGGAATGCGCGTCTGAACGCCTGGCATAACGGGTTGGCCGGTCGTCAGTGGCGGGCGGAGGTGTTCGCCGCACGGCCGGGACTGCCTTTTTATGCCAGTCTGGTCCGCGTGCCGGCCCACGTGGATACGGCCGCGGTGCGGGCAAACTTTGCGACAGCCTGGACCCGCAGGCTGGCGGACGTGGATGCTTCGCACGCGCCGCACGCCGCCGCTGCAGCGGTCGTGACCCTCGCCGGTCTGCGCAATGCGGTGTCGCTGCGCCAATGCGACAACAACAATCTTCATCTCCCGCGTGGCACCCTGTCCAGGCTGAGCCTGCAGGGCCTGGAGCTTGCCTACAACTTCCCGATGGAAGTCGGCGCGGTCACGATTCAAAGATTGACACTGCTGCGGCAGCTGCACCCCATTTATGCGGCCGTGTTCCGAACGATCAAGAACCTCGGCTGGAACGATTTGCTTTATCAGACGTCCGGCGCCGCTTGTTTTCGCGGCATCAAACACGGGGCCGCGCAACGGGTGAACATCGGCGGCAGGAGGGTGTTGGTGAATCCGTTCAGCCGGCCGAACGCCACCACCGTCAACCGGATCAATACCCACTTCACGCCCGCCCAGCGAGCACGTGTGATCCGGGCCACGCGCACCGCCCGGCGGTTGTCCGAACACGGTCTCGGTGCCGCCATCGATGTGAACGTTCCCGAAAACGGGCAAGGTGTCGCCGGTCGCGCCTTCGGCAGCATGGACCCGCGCATCACCGCCGTGTTCGAAGCGTTCCATTTCCGCTGGGGCGGGTGTTTTCGCCGCACCGATCCGCACCATTTCGAATACTGCCGTGCCGCCTGTGCCCCTGCGGCAGTGCCGGCCACGCCGGCACCAGGGGCGCCGGCCGCCGCACCCGGCGGCGGGGCCTTACCCATGGGCGTTGGTCCGGTGATCGCTTGACCGGGCCGGTGGCGTATTGTTTCGCGGTCGGCATTTTTTATAAATCAAACGACAATGGAGGCGACGATGCCAAGCAGCTCCAGATTACGAAGACCACCAGCGTGGCGCCTGACACCCTCCCGTGAGGCCCATGAGGCGGAGCTATTTTATCGAGAACTGTTGGGACTGGCGGAACCCCGGCGCCCATTGCGCGGTGCGTCCAACCGGTTTGCACCCGTGCATGGTGTGGGGTCGTTACGCCAGGCGCCTTTCGAAGAGGCCGACGGGTATGGTTTGGTGTCGTCGCCGTGGATCGAGGAACAAGCCGACGGTGCCGATGGCCTTCCCGCCGATGACGAGGAGACCTGGGCGGAATTCGATGCCGAATTTGTCGAGCCGGATACATCCCCCAACGGCGCCGCTGCGCCTTTTGCCCCCCTGATATCCGGTGCCCGGCACTGGCCGATCGTCACCAGCCACCAGCAGGGACGCACCGTTTCTTACCTTACCACGGATGGCGCCTGGATAGGCCGTCGTATGCGCAGTTTCGGGGCCGACCGAAGCGGGGGGCGACGCTATCACATCGGTGTCGACCTGTTCGGGCGTTTCGGTGATCCGGTCGTGGCCATCGAAGACGGCCGCATTGTCCGATTTTTTCCATTCTGTTGTGGGGACAACAAAACCAGCTGGGCGCTGCTGGTGCAGCACGCCCAGGTGGTTGTGAACTACGGCGAGGTCGCGCCGGACTCACTCAGTCGAAACGGTCTGTCGGTGGGATCGAATGTGACGGCCGGACAGGTCATCGGGCGGGTGGGCCGGAACCCCGGTGGCTCCACGATGATTCACTTTGAAACCTACACCACAGGGACGAGGCGCAGTTACCGCTGGATGAAAGGCCGTCCACGCCCGGCGCGGATATTGAATCCAACCCGCCTGCTGCTGGATCTCCAGGAGCAGGGCTTGCCGCGCCAGGCGGGTGGTGGCGCCGGCAAGCCGATACCGCCGCCGGCACGGGGTCGAGGCCGTACCGTGGTGCATTCCTGCCGTTCGGGTGAAGGTCCGCCGGCGGCCGTGCCCGACCCCATAGGACGCGGTCTGCACCCTCTGGTCTATCGGGGTGCCGGCCGGCAGTATTCGCGCAATCCAACGGTGGGCGATGCGCAGAGGTTGCTCAACCGTTTTCTGAGTGGCCTGTCCATGGGTACGCTCCATTGCCGCGCCGGGGTCGATATGGCGGCGATTCAGCGTATCCGCGGAATGCTGACGCAAGACCCGCTAGCGGTCGACTGTCGCTTCGGGCTGAACACCGAAAAGGCGACCAAGATGTTCCAGCGTTGTGTGTTTCCAGGCCAGCCGGATCAGTGGGACGGCAAGATCGGACCGGCGACCTGGCGCGAGCTGGTGCGCTTGAGGGTGCCGCCGGGCGATCCTTCCAGATCCGTGACACCAGGGTCGGGCGGCGGCGCAGCCAGTCGAGGTAGGGAAGCCAATCGCGAAGGCGCGATGGATACCGAGCCTGGCCAGGAGACATACGACCCTCGCTATCGGGCGCTCGAGCTGAAAGCCTCCAGCGACCACGGCGGCACACGCATGTCGTCTGCGCTGTCCGGGGCGATGCTGAATCGGATCATGCCGGCGTTGGCGGCGCAATCCTCGGAAATCAAGCGGCGTTACCTGGATCTCACGAACGAAGTCTTCTCGCTCTTTGCGATCGATACCATCGAAAGCCGCGCCTTGTTTCTGGCCCACGCCAAGGTGGAGTCCGACCAGTATAAATTTATGGTCGAAGCCGACCGCCGGGTGCCATACCGGGCGCGCGAGGTGAACGCGCAAGACCGCCGCTGGCGGCCGCAGCACGTGACCGCTCAGCAAGATGCCGCCTACAGGGCTCAAAGATATCACCGAAGACCGCAGGTCATGGGCCGCGGAAGGTATCTCTATATTGGGCGCGGGCCGCTGCAAGTCACGACCGCGCAGGGTTACAAGCGTGCGGTTGAAGTGTTGAACGTCTGGGGGCAGGAGCTGGGTAGACGAGGCGCGATCCAGGAGTCCGCGCGGATATTGCGTGCGGCCGGCGAGGTGGGCCGCGATCCGACGCTGGCCTCGGTCCCCCAGCTGGGTTTTCTTCTCTGTGGTGCCTTCTTCAAGGTTGCCCTGCCCTTCAAGAGCGGTTTGAAAAGCCTGGACATGCGTGCCACCAGGAATGTCCCCATGACAGCGGAGGACTTCCTTCGCGTCAGCAGCTCGATGTACGGCCTGGGCAGTTTCCGACGGCTGCGGACTTACCGGCCTGACCAGCGTCAGATCGTCATCGATAACCTGAATCACAAAGTCCCTGCATTTCGCCAGGCCATCCAGGTGTTGTGCGGGCGCAACACGGCAGGTGTCTGCGCGATCCAGGCGCTGAAGCAACCCTACGCCCCACTCACCCGTGTATAGCCGGGATTCCGCACCACAGGTTTAGAGGCGTATGTTCACTATGTAGACCTCCAACACTGAAGACCGCCCAAAAGAAGTTCCCGGCCGCCATGGTTTCAGGCCCGGGTGGATCGGCATTCACCAGATCGCACCGCCAAAGCTTATGCCGCGCGCGATGGCGCCCGCCGGGTCAATTATACCCCGGGTTTCAGTTCTCCGGTGTTGACCCATTTTGCGTGGTTAATGAGGCAGTTAGCCGCGCGGGACGACTTCTCCTTGGGTCATTTCTGACCCGGCTTAATTCGGTTTGTAATTAAAATGACTGAATAATCAACGCATTGCAAGCATTCACGGCAACTGGCACATGAGTTGCTCTACAAATCGAAGCGCGCCGGACGGAGTGTTTCCTGACGGTACCGGGCACGACCGACCTGAGACGGATGCGTGCAAACCGGCATGGTCCGGCCTTGCATCCCCTGTGGCCGCTCCCTCCCATCTGATAGCGATTCGGAAGTGGTCGTGAAAGCGGCCGCGCCAAGCGCAGGATAACGAGATCTTAGAGGCCATAAGGGATTCATCGCTTTTTCTGCTTTTGTCATGCGTTCGGGTTCTCCACAGTTTTTGCGCCACCAACAACCACACAGGACTTTACAAGCCATGTTACCGCAGTCGGTCTTAGTTGAAGGGCTTATCATCGGCAGCCAGGACGGCACCGGTCTCGCTGACCGCAGCAT
>JAAUYG010213029.1_pt1 | contig 51154 bp, 36 predicted proteins | sample 7278091 | NCBI WGS metagenome assembly JAAUYG01 (sample SAMN14350201, study PRJNA611818) | marine sediment metagenome | isolation source: surface marine sediment (0.6m) | place: French Polynesia: Moorea | collected 2018-08 | reverse complement strand
GGTTTATCCTGAAGGTCCGTCATCGTTGCTTGCAGAATTTCGTAGCATTGCCCGCACTGGTTGAGATGGCGCAGCACGGTTTTGCGTTCCTCACCGCGAAGCTTGCCTTCAACCAGCCGGGCCAGGTCCTCCATGTCGGCATGGGGTCCGGATTCCGCTGTATCGGTTGGCGTTAATGCTTTATGCAACCATTTGCCCATATCGGCCTCTACTTGGTTAGACGGACACTTCAGGGTTCGCGAATGCCTTCGGCAAGCAATTGTTCGCGATATCGGACTAAAAGTCGCTTCAGACGGCGCCTGACAGAGGATGCCGACCGTCCGAGCATTTGGGCCACGGCGCTCACCGGCTGTTCGGAAGCGTATACCAGTCTGATCAACATCTGGTCTTCCTGTGAAAGCGCAGTTGTGGTGGCCCGGATTATTTTGATCGCCTTTCCCCGCCTGCCATAATCGAGTTTGGCGATCAGGGCTTCCAGCGGATTGACATCGGCGTTCGGCGGGTTCGCAGCAGCACCGCTGATCTCCTCATTCAGGGATTGAAAGGAGGGGTTTTCTCGACAGGGTGCCTCCCGAATCGGGACAATCGCTTGCAGGTACTGTTCGTAAGGTCCTTCGAACAAGTCCTCGACCTGCAAAAAATCATAAGCATCGTCAAAGGTATATTTTTGCCAGCACACGAGCCGGTAGACCGTCTCGGCCCACTTGCCGAGCCTGGCCACAACGGCGGGGATGCGCCGGCGGCCGTAGGTTTTTCGTCGGTAATCCACAATGATGCTATTGACCAGGGAATAGATGTAGGTGGTCAGCCGGCTTTTGCCTTTATAGGCCCGCAGCCGCTTGTAATCGTCAGCCTTCAGGCTGTCGATGACGAAAACAAAGCTTTCGTTCTGCTCATTTTCGTCCGCGAAATGCCGTTTGCAGACGGCTTCGATCCTATCGAGGATTTCCCTCGAGGCGAGAATGTCTTCCGGATTTCTGGGGTCACCAACCACTGGCCCGGCATTCCAATCTTGCATTCTTAGGTATCTGTCACGTGATCCATACTGGCGCTGGCAACCATCATTATTCTCTCAGGGCACGAGCTGCCCACATCGTGAGTTCTTCTATCCGGCTTTTGCGGCGCCCGAATGCTTCGGGTGCCCCATACGCCCAACCGCCGCCCATGATCCGTCGAGCGCCTAGCATAATAAATTGAAATTATTGAACTGTCCATATCAACCGGTCACAAGTACCGGCAATGATACCCAATTGCCGGGATTGTACTGAGATCGGTGCGATATCGGTCCTTTCCGTAATTCAGCCGGCATACGCTGTCCCCAATAGTGTCAGGCACATTTGAGTCCGGTTTCGTTGTTGTTGGTCGCCACGCTCGCCTTTGTGACCGAACAACCCTTCGTTATCTGGGTCCCGTCCGACCTGTCCGGCGCCTTCCGGTGTTCGGGCGGACGCTGCCCCTGTTGGCAAGGCCGATAACCGGCTTCGATCTCCCGGCGGCTAACGGTCATGGTTTTGTTTTTGGGCCTCTTGACCTCCGGGCATCTCGGCACAAAGTTCAGGTCTCGAACGCCTTGCTGAAAACAATGGCAGGAGGACGGCGATGACGCATAGCAGCAGACCGAACCTTCCGGAAGCCGGCTGGAAATTCGATAACAGTTATTTACGGCTGCCGGAATCTTTTTACGTCCGGATGAATCCGGTGCCGGTGCGCATGCCGACGCTCGTGGTCTTCAACGCGCCACTGGCGCAGTCTTTGGGGCTGAACCCCGAGGTCCTCCAAGGCGACGACGGCGCTGCCGTATTTGCCGGCAACAGGCTCCCCGAAGGCGCGGAGCCGCTCGCCCAGGCCTATGCGGGACATCAGTTCGGCCATTTTACCATCCTGGGCGACGGGCGGGCCATATTGTTGGGCGAACAAATGACCCCGGAAGGCGAGCGCATCGATATCCAATTCAAAGGCTCGGGCCGGACACCGTTTTCGCGGAACGGGGACGGGCGGGCGGCCCTGGGGCCGATGCTCCGCGAATACATCATCAGCGAGGCGCTTTACGCATTGGGTATACCGACGACCCGCAGCCTTGCGGTGGTGACCACGGGTGAACAGGTCAGGCGCGAAACTCCGCTTCAGGGTGCCATTCTAACCCGCACGGCCGCCAGCCATATACGTGTGGGCACTTTCGAGTATGCCGCGGCCAGGGGCAAACCCGACGAGATTCGGGCGCTGGCCGACTATACCATCCAGCGTCACTTTCCCGATCTGGGTTCGTCCGATAATCCGTATCTGGCCCTTCTTGATGCCGTCATGGCGCGGCAGGCATCACTGGTGTCCCGCTGGTTGCTGGTGGGTTTCATTCACGGTGTCATGAACACGGACAATATGGCCCTTTGCGGTGAAACCATTGATTACGGCCCCTGCGCGTTCATGGACGCCTACGACCCGAGTACGGTTTTCAGCTCCATCGATCACAACGGCCGCTACGCCTACGGGCGACAGGCGCAGATCGCCCAGTGGAATCTGGCCCGATTCGCCGAGACCCTGCTGCCGTTGATCCATGAGAATATGCAGGAGGCCATCGCGATGGCGACCGAAGCCGTCACCGGCTTTGCCGATAGTTTCCGCCAATACTGGCTGGCGGGCATGCGAACCAAACTGGGGCTGCTGAACCAGGAGGCGGATGACGGCGCCCTCGTCGATGATCTGCTCGATTGCATGCAGCGCCACGGGGCGGATTACACCAACACGTTTCGCGACCTGGCATCGGGTTCCGCACCGGAGGCTTCAGTGTTTCAGACACCGGATTTCATGCAGTGGTACGAGCGCTGGCAGGCCCGGCTCGAACGGCAACCCGAAGAGCGTGAGGTTTCCCGCCGACTCATGAAAGCCAGCAACCCGGCCGTGATTCCCCGTAACCACCGGGTGGAAGAAGCGTTGGATGCGGCCGTGGAGCGGGCCGATTATTCGGTCATGCAAAAACTGCTCGGGTTTTTGTCCCAACCCTTCAATGATCCGCCGGATGTGGAAGGTTATCACCTGCCGGCGCCCCCTTCAGCCCAGCCATACCGCACCTACTGCGGGACGTGATCAAACCGCCGCTGGACCATCGGCATTGATCCTGTCAACAGGCCAACCGACGGATCGGGGCCCGGCGTAATTACGTTGCGCCGAAGCCCTAAACACCTCGCCCAGGACTTTCAGATTCAGATATCGACCACCACCCGGGCCTCCCACCCGTTCGGCGTGCGCGACAGCTTAAACCGATGCATGGTCACGGCCTTGACGTCCACGGCGAGCTCGTGCCGGGCGTAGTCCAGCCGCTCGCCGATCAACACGGCCTCCAGGCGGCAGCCGTCCTTCCTGGCGGCAACCTCAATCGTGTTCGTGCGCAGCAGGACCTGATCCCGGTCCTTCAAAAACACCAGCTCCTGCAGAAAATCGAAAAGCAGCATTTCGGCGGATTCGGCTTCGAGGATGACGACTTCCCGTTCGACGCTGCCGAGCGTCCGGGGATGAACCAGCATGACCGCCAGCAGTGCCTCGGCTGCCGCTGTAAAGACGTCGTCGAGTGTGGCACCCCAGGCTTCGAAAGCTGCATCCGCCGTGGCGATGTCGTCGATGAACCGGTAGGGCCTTTTCATGCCTTCGCGCTTTTTTGAAGCTGTCCCTAATTATTCGTGACGGTGGCGCAAGACGTCCGCGATCAAGGCCTGCGAAATCCGAGGAATGCGGCGGACGAGCTGTACGCCGCCGTGACGGGGATTGGAGCGTAACGCCGTTATCGGGCGTTTGACGAAACCGTCAGCCTTTGATGTTGCCAATGGGCGTAAACCTCACCACCGGCCGGCTGATGGCGCCTTCGCTGGCGGCCGCAACCACATCGTCGATATTCTTGTAGGCTTCACCGGCTTCTTCGGCCAGGCTTTTCAATGAGCGGGCTCGCACGTGGATGCCCCGATGCGCCATTTCCTTGAGCAGCTTGCGGCCCTGGAATCGCTTTCGGGCCTGGCGGCGGCTCATCCGGCGCCCGCTGCCGTGGGCCGTGCTGAAGAAGGTCTGCTCTCCGGATGCCATACCGACCAGAAGGTACGAGCCGCTTTGCATGCTGCCACCGATGATCACGGGCTGGCCCACCCTGCGGTAGGATGGCGGCATGTCGGTCATGCCCGGCGCGAAGGCCCGTGTGGCGCCTTTGCGGTGGACCAGCAATTCTCGCCTCCGCCCGTCGACGGTGTGCGGCTCCAGCTTGGCGGTGTTGTGGCAGACGTCGTAGACCTGCTGCAGCCCCAGATCGGCGGGGTCTTTCTTGAAGACCTCGGCAAAGACTTCGCGGATGCGGTGCATGATCACCTGCCGGTTGGCATAGGCCATGTTCATGGCGCATTTCATGGCTGCGAAATAATTCCGCCCTTCGCGCGAGGCAAACGGGACGCAGGCGAGTTCGCGATCGCGGACGGTGAGTCCGAATTGGGGCCCCATGATTTTGACGAAGGCGCGCAGGTAGTCCGTGGCCACCTGGTGCCCGAATCCGCGACTGCCGCAGTGGAACATGACGACCACCTGCTCGGGACGGTCAAGGCCGAAAACAGCGGCCGTTTCCGCATCAAACCGGTGCTCGGGCCGTACGACCTGGATTTCGAGGTAGTGGTTGCCCGAACCCAGGGTGCCGATCTGGTTGAAGCCGCGCTCGATGGCCCTGGGGCTGACCGTCGCGGCATCGGCTCCGGCCGCACAGCCGTTGTCCTCGGTGCGGGCCAGGTCCTCCTGCCATCCGTACCCCCGAGCAACGCACCAGCGCGCGCCCTGCTCGAGGACATCCATGAACTCGTTCCGGGATAGGTCGATGAAGCCCTTGCAGCCCACACCGCTGGGCACCCGGGCGAACAGCCGATCCACCAGACGCGGCAGGTGGGGTTTGACCTCATCGTAGTCCAGATTGGTGGTTGCCAGGCGCATGCCGCAGTTGATGTCAAAGCCGATGCCGCCCGGTGAGATCACGCCCCTGCGCGGGTCCATGGCCGCCACGCCCCCGATGGGAAAACCGTAGCCCCAGTGACCGTCAGGCATGCAGCAGGCGTATTTAACGATCCCCGGCAGCATGGCCACATTGGCCAGTTGTTCCAGGACGCCATCGTCCATTGCGCGTACCAGCATCTCGGTGGCGTAAATGCGGCCGGGCACCCGCATACCTTCCCGATAGCTCACGGGCAGTTCCCAGAGAGCGGCTGACCGTCTGATCAACGCGCGTAGATCAGCCATAATGTCCTCCCGATGCTGCCGGGTTAAATCAAGGCATGATTTCCGGTGCCATTTTCCGGCCACACGCCAAGCGACGCAGTACTGTTAAATACTAAGCATGACGGACCGGTGGGCAACGAACGGGTTGGGCCGAGGAACAGAAATGCGCGCTGCAGATCAGTGAAGGGTCTGCCCGGCCATTTCCTTGCGGGCTTCCAGGTGGGCGATGAACTGGTCGAGAATCTTCTCGGCGGAATTGAATTCGTCGATCAATTCGCTTTCCGAGAAGCGCGTGGCGTTGTTTTCCATGAAGTCATCGATGGAGTTTTGCATATCCTGAACTTCGTCGTCCTCCAGATCCTTGCACAGAATGTGGACAAGCGTCTGGCGAAGATCTTCGAGGAGCATGTGTTTGTTCAGCATGAGTGCCACCGCCGCGTGATGGGATCGCGAGCTTCGAAAGGTTGCCGGGGCGGCCGGCGGGACTTTGCCGCCTTCCCTGGCATTTGGGATCGATTAGTGAATTTTTAGCATTCAATCCCGCGGGGATCAACCATTAACCTGTGGCGCTCAACGATTCCGGCCGGGCCGCCGGGAAGGGCTGGCCGGCGGTTCAGGCCATAGGGGAAGCAAGGTGCTAGAAACACAACGATTTTTAGTTGGTCACCGGGTGCCGATCCCCGGGGTGCTGACCGTAAAATCCCCTCCCGGCCCGCAGAAGTGAACGGCCGCCCCGGATCCGGCGGGTTTGCCAACCAGGCGACAGGGGGCTATGATGCCGTGCAACCGTCACTTCAGATTCAGGAGACAGAGCGCAATGGAGTCATTTGCTGGGCTGCTGGCCATTGGCCTCCTGCCGGGCGCGTATGCGCTGGGCTCGATTCCGTTTGGGCTCCTCATCGCCAAAGGTTTCGGGCATGCCGATATTCGCACCGAAGGCAGTGGTAATATCGGCGCCACCAATGTCCGCCGCACGGCGGGCAACCTTGCGGGGGGGGTAACCCTGACCGGGGATGTTCTCAAGGGGGCCCTGCCCGTCTGGCTGGGTGGTATGCTTTACCCTATCGGCCGAAATGGTTGGAGCGACCTTTTTCTCGGCCTGGTCGCACTGAGCGCCCTGGGGGGGCACCTCTTCCCCCTGTTTCTGCGTGGGCGTGGCGGTGGCAAGGGCGTGGCCACGGCCGCTGGCGGTTTGCTGGCACTGGCGCCGGCCGCTTTGGCGGTATCGTTGCTGGCCTTCGTGGCGGCGATTTGCGGTTTCAACCGCGTTTCGGCTGCCTCGTTAGTGACAATGGCGCTTCTGCCGCTGATCGTCTGGAAAGTCACGGATTCGCCGGTGCTGGTGGGATGGGCCTCAGTGACCTTTGTCCTGGTGGCCTGGCGGCATCGTTACAATATCTTTCGTCTGGCAAATGGGACCGAACCCCGGATCTGGGGCAAATGAGGGCAAGACGATGGGGCCGCCCAATCTGCCCGCTTCGATTCGGCGCTGCTCCCTGTGGCGGTGTGTGACCGACCGCATCCGGAAAGGGGGGCCAAAGACCGCATTGGAACGCTACACGAGGATTTTCCAGGCCAATCCCAGAACGCCGGTCAGGACAAAGACGGATTCCATCAGAAATTCGAGACGGGCGCCGGACGGGATGCGGCCGCTAGCATGGGCCTGGATGACAGCGACCATGAAGAGCGGAACCAGGAGCAGCAGATAGCCCAGCGACGGAACGAGCCCGACGACACTCATTGTCAGCAAGAGCAGGGTCATCGCCAGAAGATTGTGTTTGATCAGCCCCGCCGCACGTTTTTCACCCAGCAGAACGGGCAGGGTCTCCCGCCCCACGAGCCGATCGCCCTGAATATCCATAAGGTCGAAAAAAGCCGAACGTGAAAAGACGATGCCGCCCGCCCAGGCCGTGACGAGCAGCGTGGCGAAGCTCATCCGCTGAGCAGCCAGGGCCGGCAGCAAACCGGTGACCACGCTCCAGGCCGCAGCGATGAGGAGGGTTTTGGAGCCCGGGATGTCTCGTATGCGCCGGTAACGGCCGCCACTGAGACGCCCCGGTAGCACGTGCAGGTTGTAGGACAGGCCCAGGAGGCTGATCACCAGCAGAACGACAAAAGGAAGAATGCCGGTTGTCGCCGAAACCGCCAGTCCGGCGGCGCCGCTGATAAAGGCCAAAACGGCCAGCGGTCGCCGGTAGCGTGCGTAGAAATGTTCCCGTTCGGGACTGTTGTAGCGGTCCGCATCGCTGCCGGTCAGATTGTTGAGCAGGTGCATGGACAGCACGTACAACATGGCCACCACGCCGTGCTGCAAAGAACCCGGCAGCATCTGGAGCATCTGGGAGGCATAGGCCAGACAGCCGGCTCCCATGGCCAGATAGACATTGGTGAGGATGATCGCCCGCTGCAGGCGGTGAATGCGGCTGCGCAGGCTCTTGGCGGCCTGGTAGGGCGCCAGTTCCAGGGCCCGGCAGACTTTGCGAATCTGCCAGTTGGGGGTCGAGGCTCCGGCCGAAACGCCGATGGACTGCAGGCCGGATAGCGCTTCGAGATCGAGCTCCCTCTCGGTTTCGACATGATAGGCCGGTTTGCCCGTGGCCCGGGCCATTTCGAACAGGCGCTGGGTGTTGCCGCTGTCCTTGCCCCCGACGACCACCACGGCATCGACCAGCGCGGCCATGCATTTGACCTCGGCCTGTCGTTTTTCGGTCGAGTCGCAAATGGTCTCGAAAATTTTATAATGCGCATGACGGGCCTTGACCCAGGCTTGGATGTCTTCGAAAGTGCGGGTATTTTGCGTGGTCTGGGCCACCACGATGGCTTTTTCGAATGCCGGCAGCTCTTGGAGTTCGGCCAGGGAGGCGGCCACGTGGCCCTCGTCACCGGCGTAGCCCAGCAACCCGATGACTTCGGGGTGGTCGCGGTCCCCGATGATAATCGTGGCGAAGCCTTGGGTGCTGTGTTTGCGGATAATGGTCTGCACCCGGATGACCCGGGGGCAGGTGGCATCGATCACCGCGTAACCCGCTTGGCCAAGGTCGGCTTTTACTTCGGGAGGCACGCCGTGAGCCCGTATCAGAACCGTGCCGTGGCCCCGCTCGGGTACCGCGTCCAGAATCGCGATGCCCTTTTCCTCCAACAGTTCGAGCACCTGGGGATTGTGGATCAGCGGTCCGTAGGTACAGATGGGCGGATCGTGTTGCTCCGGGGCTTCCATCACCAATTCGACGGCGCGCCGAACGCCCATGCAAAAGCCGGCGGTTTGAGCGAGGATGATTTTCATCTAACCTGCGATGGTCGTCAGCCTTTTTTGAGCAGGCCAATCAGGCGGTCGAGGTCGTCATCGTTGTAAAATTCAATGGAGACACTGCCGCGCTGGCCCCGGCGCTGAATCGAGACCTTGGTGCCGAAGACCCGGCAGAGTTCATCGGACACCGATGCCAGGTGGCGATCCAGGGATGTCGAAGGCTTGGCGGCCGGCTGGGTTCGCGGGGTGTTCTTGCGTTTGCGAATCATTTTTTCGGTTTCGCGGACGGAAAGTCTGCGGGACACGATCGCGCGCCAGGCATCCTGGCGCGCGGCGGCGCTTGCAAGGCCCAGGAGTGCCCGGGCATGGCCCATGGAGATGGCGCCTTCCGCGATGCTTTGCTTGATGGGCGCTTCGAGCTGTCGCAGGCGCAGGGTGTTGGCCACGGCCGAGCGGCTCTTGCCGACCCGCTCGGCGGCCTGGTTCTGGGTCAATCCGAATTCGGTCATCAGCCGGTGATAGGCGTCGGCCTCCTCGATCGGATTGAAATCCTCGCGCTGGATATTCTCGACGATGGACACCTCGAGCATCTCGGCATCGCTCAGGTCCTTGACGACCACCGGCACCTCGGTCAGGCCGACCATCCTGGCGGCCCGTAGCCGGCGCTCGCCGGCCACCAGTTCGTAACCCGCGGCGTCCTTGCGCACCAGAAGGGGCTGGATAATGCCCTGAGCTTTGATCGAGGCGGCCAGCTCGGCCATTTCCTCTTCGGCAAAATGGCGACGCGGCTGATAGCGGTTGGGCCGAATGACGTCGATGGCGCAGGTCCGATCGGGCGCCACCGGGGCGGTTTGCGGTTTTCCGCCCGGCAGGAGCGCATCCAGTCCGCGTCCCAACGCCATTTTACGCGGTTTGCGTTTGCCCGCCGCGCGCGGCGCTTTGGTTTTGGCAGCTTTGCGACTCATGGGGCTAACTTACGGAAAGGGGGGAATGCTGGTTGATGATTTCGTTGGCCAGGTGAATATAGCTCTGCGCGCCGATCGAAGCGGCATCGTAGAGCAGGATCGGCTTCCCGAAGCTGGGGGCTTCACCCAGCCGGATGTTTCGCGGGATCGTCGTTGCGAACACCAGGTCCTTGAAATAACGCTGGGCGTCTTCGGCCACCTGGTGGGAAAGGTTCGTGCGTTTGTCGAACATGGTGAGCAGAATCCCGCCGATTTCCAGCCGCGTGTTGAGGCCCTGCTGGATTCGCTTGATGGTCTGCAGCAACTGGCTCAATCCTTCGAGGGCGTAGAACTCGCACTGCAGTGGGATAAGCATGGCATCCGCAGCCGTCATGGCATTGACCGTCAGGAGGTTCAGCGACGGCGGGCAGTCCAGCAGAATGTAATCGAAGCGGTCCTGCAACCCGCTCAGAAATGTGCGCAGCACGGACTCCCGCCCGCTGGTGTCCATCATTTCGACTTCGAAGCCGATCAACTCCACATTCGAGGGGATTATCTGAAGGGCCTCGATATCTGTGGAGTGCAGCAGCTGCGTGCCGTCGGCCCCGCCGATCAGGCCGTGATAGAGGGTGGCGTCCAGGTCCTGTTTATCGATGCCCATGCCGGTGGTGGCGTTGGCCTGGGGATCGCAGTCCACCAGAAGGGTGCGCTTCTCGGCCGCGGCCAGAGAGGCGGCCAGGTTGACGGCGGTGGTGGTCTTGCCGACGCCGCCTTTTTGGTTGGCTATACAGAAGATTCGGGCCATGCTTTTCGCTTCCCATCGATGAATATGTTTTACCCTTCGGCCTCCCGTTCCATGCGCCCAAAGAGATGGTTACCCTAACCAAGGGCGCTCAAAAGTGCAACAGGTTTCTTGGCGGCGGATCGGAGGATAGCGCTTGATCCATGGCTGGGAATCCCTTATGATCCCGAGCGGAACCCGGGACCGGTGAAAGGCATCATATCAGCGGGTTCCGTGCCGTGATTTTACCGGCGGGAGGGATGAAAAATGCATCGGGGTTCCAAAACAAGAATGGTCGCCGTTTCACTGATCATCATGGCGGTCGTGACCGTCGTTGCCGGACCTTCGGTTCAGGCGCTGACGATTCAGGAGGAAAAAGAGCTTTCCAAGCAATACATGCAGGTTCTCAAACGGTATTTCGAGTTTGTCGATGACCCCGTCATCGTGGATTACGTCAACGCGATCGGCCAGCGCATTCTGGCCAAAATGCCGCCCCAGCCTTTTGATTACCAATTCTACGTCATCAAACAGGACGTGTTCAATGCGTTTGCCACCCCGGCCGGGCATATTTTCGTCTACAGCGGTTTGCTGGCAGCCATGGAGCGCGAGGAACAGCTGGCCGGACTGCTGGCCCATGAAATCGGGCATGTCAAAGGCCGTCACATATCAGAAAAAATCGAGCGGGCGGAGAACCTTCAAAAGGCGGCCTACGCGGGCATGATCGCCGGGCTCGCCGCCGCCCTTGCGGGGGCGCCCGAGGCCGGGCAGGCCATGATGATGGGCTCCATGGCCGGCACCCAGTCCGTCATGCTGGCTTACAGCCGCGGGGACGAGACCGAAGCCGACCAGTTTGGCCTGAACACCATGTACCGGGCCGGTTACGACGGGGCCGGTATGGTCGAGATGTTTGATATCCTGCGCAGCAAACAGTGGTTCGGGGCCGATGACATACCCACCTGGGTCATGACCCACCCGGCGGTGGAAGAGCGTATCGTCTACGTGCGCAACCGTGTCGAGGCCTACAACCGCAAATACGGACAGCCCAAGGCCGTGGACCCGATGCCTTTTGCGCGCATGCACACACGTCTGCTGACCAAGTACAGCGATCCCGCCGTCGTGATGAACCGTTATCGCAAAGCCTACGAAGCGGATCCTGAAGACCCCATCCGTAATTTTCAGTACGGCCTGATCCTGGCCCGCACCGATCAGCGCGACCAGGCCGTCATCCATTTGCGCCGGGCGCTCGACGTCCACCCGTTGGACCCTTTCATCCTGGGCTCCCTTGGCCGCGTCTATTTCCAGGATGGTCAGTACGAGAAAGCCGAGCCGATGCTCAAGGGGGCCGTGGGGGCCGCACCGCGCGATGCGGAATACCGGTTCTATCTCGGCCGGCTTCAGCAGGAAATGGGCCAATACCAAGAGGCCGTGACCACTTACCGGGCGATCCTCGTCTATCATCCCCGTCACTTGCCCACCCATTATTTTCTGGGCAAAGCCTACAGCCAGATCGGGCAGCGCGGGGAGGCTTATTTTCATCTGGGCTTGTACTACTACGGCAAAGGACAACACAAGAAAGCCAAATTCCAGCTGGAAAAAGCGCTGACGATGACCACCGATGCGAACCGGCGTGAGGAAATCGACAAGCTGCTGGCGAATCTGGAACCCAAGAAAAAAAAGAATGCCGAGCGATCCAACCGCCGCAAGCGCTGAACCCCCGCCCTTGCAGAATCACCCCGCCAGCGGCGCCGGCCCGCGCGCCCAACCGCCTCGAAGCCCTGAACGGACTTCCCCCACAACCATTCGGGGTTGCGGCCGTTTGCCGCGACGCACCAATCAACTGCGATCGAAGTGGGAAAAATGCATGGAGAAGGTGCCGCGCCCCTGGGTGGCCGAGCGCAGGGCGGTGGAGTAGCCGAACATCTGCGCCAGCGGGACGCTGGCCGTAATGGCTTGGATGCCCAGGCGGTGGTCGATGGATTCAACCTTGCCGCCCCGCGCATTGAGGTCGCCGATCACATCACCCATAAAGGTTTCCGGGACAAAGACCTCGACCCGCATGATCGGATCGAGCAGATAGGGCTGTCCGCCCTGAAGGGCCTCCTTGACGGCCATTGACGCGCTGACCTTGAAGGCCAGTTCGTTGCTAAGGGATTCCCGGTATTCCCCGTCCACCAGAACCGCCTGGACATCGACGACCGGATACCCCATCAACGTGCCGCTTTCCAGAGACTCCATGATTCCGGCCTCCACCGCGGCGGCGCTCGCGGCCGGCAGCTGCTCGGAAGAGACTTCGTTCAGGAAGCTGTTCCCCGCGCCGCGGGACTGCGGTATCAGACGCAGCCGGACACGGCCGAAATGCTTCTGCCCGGCCACTTCTTTGTCGAAGAGCGCTTCGCCTTCGCTCGGCGTTTCGATGGTTTCCCGGTAGACGACCTGGGGCTTGCCCACGTTCACGTGTGTGTTGAACTCACGCTGCATGCGGTGCGTGATGACCTCCAGGTGCAGCTCCCCCATTCCCGAGAGAATCGTCTGGCCGGTGTCCTCGTCGATCTTGACTTTGAGCGTCGGGTCCTCGTCCAGGAATTTGCTCAGCACCTGCTCCAGTTTTTCCTGGTCGGAATGGGTCTTGGGTTCGATCGCCACTGAAATGACCGGCTGGTAGAACTCGATTTCCTCCAGCAGCACCGGATTTTCGGTATGGCACAAGGTTTCGCCCGTCGAGGAGGACTTGAGCCCCACGATGCCGACGATACCTCCGGCCGCCGCGACTTCGATGCGTTCGCGCTTGTTGGCGTGCATCACCAGGATGCGCGAGACGCGCTCCTTTTCCTGGCGCGACGGGTTGTAGACTTCGCCGCCTGCGGTCAGTTTGCCGCTGTAGACCCGGGCGAAGGACATCTTGCGGCCCTCCATCAGCGCCACCTTGAAGATGAGCGCGGCCAACGGTGCGCCGTCTTTGGAGGGGCATTCGACGGCCTCCCCGGTTTCGGGATGCACGCCGCTGATCGGCGGGACGTCCAGCGGGCTGGGGAGATAGTCCACGACGGCATTGAGCAGCGGCTGGATGCCCTTGTTTTTGAGCGCGCTGCCGCAGAGCACCGGAACGAGCTTCAGCGCGATGGTGGCCCGGCGCACGGCAGCCTGAATCGTGGCGGCATCGATGGGTTCATCCGCCAGGTAGGCCTCCATGATGCCGTCGTCGACTTCGGCCAGGGTTTCGAGAAGCCCTTCCCGGTGCCGAATGACCGTTTCGTCCGCATCGGGCGCGATATCGGTGGCCTCGAACGAGGCCCCCAGGGAGTCGTCGTCCCAGACGATGCGCTGCATCCGCACCAGATCGATCACGCCCTCGAAACGATCCTCCGCGCCGATGGGGATCTGCAGGACCAGGGGCTGGGCACCCAGGCGCGACTTGATTTCCTCCACCACGTTGGTGAAGTCGGCCCCGATACGGTCCATTTTGTTCACAAAAGCGATTTTGGGCACTCGGTATTTGTCGGCCTGGCGCCAGACGGTCTCCGATTGAGGCTCGACCCCGCCCACGGCGCAGAAGACACCGACCGCACCGTCCAGCACCCGCAGCGAGCGCTCCACCTCGATGGTGAAATCCACATGACCCGGTGTGTCGATGAGCTGGATGTCGGTTTTGTTCCACTGGCAGGTGGTGACCGCCGAAGTGATCGTGATGCCGCGCTCCTGTTCGTCGGGCATCCAATCCATCACGGCTTCGCCGTCGTGCACCTCGCCGATCTTGTGGGACTTACCGGTATAATACAGCACGCGTTCGCTCACCGTGGTTTTGCCCGCGTCGATATGGGCGATGATCCCGATATTGCGGATGGTGTTGATTTTGGGGGTACGTTTCATACGACCGTTGATGTCCTCGCGGCAACCGCCGGCGTGCTGGCGATTGGAATGTTGCCGTTATTATAGGGGCAATCGATGAATGCTGCAATCAAACGCGCCGATCATTAGGCCAATCGCCCATCCAAGTCAAGATGACCGGCCGGTCGGCGGCGAAGCATTCGGCAGGCTTCGGTGCGGCTGGTCGTTTCAGGTGAAGCCGGGAATCAAGGGCGTCCGGTTTTTTCGGGGAAAAGGCCGCGGACGGCTTCCTCGCTGGCCTGGCAGACACCGCGCTCGGTGATGAACGCGCTGACCAGACGGGCCGGGGTGACATCGAAAGCGAAATTGCCGGCCGGGCTGTCCTCGGGCGGGAGCAGCACGTTGCGGAGGCCGTTTTCCCCCCGCCCTTGAACGTAGCGGATCTCGTCCGGGTCGCGCTCCTCGATGGGGATTTCCCGCACGCCGTCGCGCAGCTGCCAGTCGAAGGTGCTCGACGGCAGGGCGACGTAAAACGGGATTTGGTTGTCCTTGGCGGCCAGGGCCTTGAGATAGGTCCCGATCTTGTTGGCCACGTCGCCGGTGTAGGTGGTGCGGTCGGTGCCCACGATGACCATGTCCACCAGGCCGCGCTGCATGAGGTGGCCGCCGGCATTGTCGGTGATAACCGTGTGGGGGATCCCGGCTTTGCCCAGTTCCCAGGCCGTCAGTCGGGCGCCCTGGTTCAGGGGACGCGTTTCATCCACCCAGACATGCACCTTGAGTCCCTCTTCGTGGGCCAGGTAGATCGGCGCCGTGGCCGTACCGTATTCGATGGTGGCCAGCCATCCGGCGTTGCAATGGGTCAGGATATTGACGCTGCCGCCTTCCTTGTGCCGGTTGACCGCCTCGATGAGCCGCAGGCCGTGCAGGCCGATTTGCCGGCAGTTGTCCGCTTCCTCCTCGGCGATGGCGCCGGCTTCGATCCGGGCGGCCTCGAGCAGGTCGTCCTGCGCCGAAAGGATTTCGAGCTTTTGCTGCACGCGATCCACGGCCCAGGCCAGATTGACCGCCGTGGGACGCGCGGCGCGGATCCGCGCACACTCTTCCCGCAGATAGTCGCTATCGGCCGGACCGCCCGGCGCGTTTTTCACCGCCAGATAAACCCCGTAAGCGCCGGTGATCCCGATCAGCGGAGCACCGCGGACCACCATTTCCTTAATGGCGAAGATGGCGTCGTCCACGGTCTGCATTTCGAGAACCACCAGTTCATGGGGCAGAACACGCTGATCGATGACGTTGACATATCGGCTTTTCGGGTCGAACCAGATAGGGCGAGTATCTTTACCGTCGACTTTCATGGACTTGCGATTCCTTAAATTTAAGTGACAAGATTTGGGATGTTCGCGCCGGCGGTTATAGCAGAAAACCGTCCGCATATAAATACGCTGCAATTTTTCGAACAGATTCGGTGTTCAGGTGTCAGGATAGGACGCAGGGAATCGGGTTCCGAGATTCCGGGTCAGTGGGTTTGCTGGCACCGGAACCCCCGAAACCCGACCGCCGCAATTTGGTCTCAGCTGTCAGTGCCTTCCCCCGTTCCGGTCGGGAACAGTGACACCACACGGAAACGCTCCACATCCACGAGCCCCCGGTCGGTGATCTTGAGTGCCGGGATGACGGGCAGCGCCAGGAAGGCGAGCGTCATGAACGGATCCCGCAGGGGGCAGCCCAGCTCTTGGGCGGCGCCCTGCAGGGCGTTCAGTGCCTGGTTGATGGCGGTCATGGGCTGCGGTGACATCAGTCCCGCAATCGGCAGGGCCAGGCGGGCCTGCACCCGGCCGGCCGATACGACCGCCAGCCCCCCGCCCATGGACGCCACCGCATCGACGGCGGCGAGCATATCGCCGTCATCAACGCCCACCGTGATGATATTGTGGGCGTCGTGGGCCACGCTTGAAGCCAGGGCGCCTTGCACAAGCCCCATGCCGCGAACGAAGCCGATCCCGGCCCTCCCGGTTCCCCGATGGCGTTCGATCACCGCGATCTTGAGCAGGTCGCGGCCCGGGTCGGCGACGGCCCAACCGTCCTTCACGCCGGCCCGGGCCGAAGCGGACCGGGTGATGATCTGATCGGGAACGATCTCGATCACGCGTATATCGCGGCCGCGGGCTTTGACGCGCAGATCGATGCTGCCCGGGTCCACCCGCATGGCCGGGGGGACGGGGCGAGTGGTTGGCCAGTCCAGTTCGGCCACCGTCCGTCCGTGGGCCGCGGCCAACTGGCCGCCGCGGTAGACCTCGTCGACAGCAACCTTTTCCAGATCGCTCAGCACGACGAGATCGGCGCGTTTACCCGGGGCGATGGCGCCGATCCGGTGCTGTTTGAAATACGTGGCCGGGTTGAGCGTGGCGATCCGGAAAGCGGTGACCGGGTCGAGACCGAGTTGGATGGCCTCGCGGATCATGACGTCGATATGGCCCTCGGCCAGAAGATCGTGGGCGTGGCGGTCGTCCGTGCACCACATGAAGCGATGCGCGTTGGCCGGCGTGATCAGCGGGACCAGGTCCTTCAGGTTTTTGGCCCCCGTGCCCTCGCGCACCATGATGTGCAGCCCCAGGCGCAGTTTTTCAAGGGCTTCCGGACGGCTGGCGCACTCGTGCTCGCTGCCGATGCCGGCTGCCCGATAGGCGTGAAGGGCTTGTCCGCTGACCTCCGGGGCGTGACCGTCCACGGGTTTGTCCGCCGCGGCGGCCAGGGCGATCTTGGCCCGCACCGCTTCATCCCCTCCGATGGCGCCCGGGAAATTCATCATCTCCGCCAGTCCCACGATGCGCGGGTGGCGGATATAGGGGGCCAGATCGTCGACCTCGAGGCGGGCCCCGGCGGTTTCCAGTGGGGAGGAGGGCACACAGGAGGGCAGGGTGAAGAAAAAGTGCAGCGGCTGGCCTTCGGTCGCCGCCAGCATGTAGTTCAGGCCGGCGGTGCCCATGACGTTGGCGATTTCGTGGGGGTCGGCCACCACCGCGGTGGTGCCGCGGGGCAGCACGGCGCGGGCAAATTCGGACGGTATCGCCATGGCACTTTCGATATGGACGTGGGCGTCGATGAAGCCCGGCGCCACGAAGCGGTTTTTTAGATCATGGATCCGGCCGGCCTCCCGCGGCCCCAAACCGGCGATCATCCCCCCGGCAATGGCGATGTCGGTGGGCACGATTTCATTGGAATAGACATTGACAACCCGTGCGTTGGTCAGCAACAGATCGGCGGGGCGGTCGCCCCGGGCCACGGCCAACAGGGCTTCAGGTTGCATGCGGGCCGTCTCCATCCGGGTCGGGAGCCCCGATGCCGGGCCGGTCGGCGCGGTTGGGCGGCAATATCGCCCGCGCCACCGTTTCCACCGGCTTCATAAGGGTCTCCAAGTCCCATTCGACCAGTTTGCGGGCGCGTACCCGGACCTGCCCGTCCACGATCGTGTCGCGTACGCAGTCGGCTCCGGCGGCGTAGACGACCTGGGAGACGGGGTTGAACATCGGCCGCAGTCGGGGGTGGCGGCTGTCGAGAATAATGATGTCGGCCCGCTTGCCGACTTCCAGCGACCCGGCAATGTCGCCCAGACCGATGGCGCGGGCCCCTTCGATGGTGGCCATTTTCAATGCCGTGGCGGCCGGCACCGCGGTGGGGTCCCCGGCCGCCAGCTTGTGCAGTTTCGCGGTCATGTCCATTTCCCGGAACAGGTCCTGGTTGTTGTTGCTGGCGCAGCCGTCCGTACCCAGCCCGACCGTCAGGCCACTTTCGAGGAACCGGGGGAGCGGCGCGATACCCGCCCCCAGTTTCATGTTGCTCTCGGGGCAGTGGACGATGCCCGCGCCCGCATCCGCCGCCCGGGCGATGTCCTCGGCGTCCATCCACACCGCATGCACCAGGAGAGTGGCCGGGTCGAGCAGCCCCAGATGATCGAGATGGGACACGGGCGAGCGGCCGTACAGATACTGAATCCGGCGGACCTCGTCGCGGGTCTCCGCGGCGTGGATCTGAAACAGGACCCCCGCCGCCCTCGCGATGGCCTTGGCCTGACGGAGCGTTTCCGGACCGCAGGTGTAGGGCGCGTGACAGAAGATCGACGGCGTGATCAATGGACTTCGGTCTGTCCAGCGGTCGATAAAATCCTGCGCGACCGTCAGATGGTGTGATGGGTCGTCGACGCCGGGTGCCGGAAAATCGACGACGCCTTGTCCCAGAACGGCGCGCAGACCCATCTCGTTTACGGCGGCGGCGACCTGTTCTTCCCGGAAGTAGCCGTCGCAGCAGGCGGTGACACCGCCCAGCAGGAGTTCGGCGCATGCCAGGCGGGCCGCTGCGTGCACGTTGTCGGGCGTGACGAAAGCGGCTTCGGCCGGGAAAATGTGATCGTTCAGCCAGGTCATCAGGGGCAGGTCATCGGCCAGTCCGCGGAAGAGGATCATGGGAAGGTGGGTGTGGGCGTTGACGAGACCCGGCATGACGATGCCGCCACAGGCATCGATCGTGTCTGCGGCGGCCGGCAGCGGCTTGTCCTGCCGGCCGGCGCCCAGGGCGGCGATGACGCCGTTCTCGACAGCCAGCCAGGCGTCGGTCAGAACGGTATCCGCGGGATTTGCGGTAACGACCGTACCACCGTGAATCAGGAGGTCGTACATGTGAATTTCCCGGTATCAGTTGCGGGCGCCGATCTCCAGGGCCAGCCGGGTCACCCGGTCCATGACGGCGTCGACGTCCATGGCCGTCAGCCGGCGCTCTTCCACCAGGACCCGGCCGCCGACGATGGTGGTGGTCACGTCGCCGCCGCGGGCCGCATACACCAGGTGAGAGGCCGGGTGGTAAAAAGGGGTCAGGTGGGGCTGGCGGATGTCAAGCACGATCAGATCGGCCTGCTTGCCGACCTCGAGTGAACCGATCCGATCGCCGAGGCCCAGGGCCCGGGCGCCGTCGATGGTGGCCATGCGCAATACGGCCTCCGCCTTGACGGCCGTGGGATCGAGGGTGGCCACCTTGTGCAGTTTGGCGGCCGTATCCATCTCGCTCAGCATGTCGAGGTCGTTGTTGCTGGCGCATCCGTCGGTGCCCAGCGCCACGCAGATGTTGCGTGCAAGCAGTTCGGGCACCGGGGCGATGCCCGAGGCCAGCTTCATGTTGCTTTCCGGGTTGTGGACCACTTTGACGTCGCCGGCGGCCAGCAGGTCCATGTCGCCCTCGTCCAGGGCGACGCAGTGGCAGGCCAACAGATTGGGGCCCAGAACGCCGAGATTCGCCAGGTGCTGCACCGGCGAGCGGCCGTAGCGTTCTCTGATTGTCTGGACCTCGCTGGCCGTCTCGGAAAGGTGGATGACCAGGGGGATATTATTGTTGCCGGCCAGCTCCGCCGCGCGCCGCAGGAGATCGGGCGAACAAAGGTAGGGCGAATGGGGCTCGACCGCGATGGTGATCAACGGGTCGTGGCGCCATTTGGCGATCAGCATTTCGGTGTAGCGGAACCCCTCTTCGATGGGCCCGTAGTTGGGGGAGGGAAAGTCGTACAGAACCTCTCCCACCACGGCCCGTATCCCGGCGGCATGCGCCGCTTCGGCCACGGCGTCCTCGAAGAGGTACATATCGCAGAAACAGGTGGTGCCGGAGAGCAGCATCTCGGCGCAGGCCAGCAGGGTGCCCAGGTGCACGTGCTCGGCCTTTAGCCGGGCTTCGGCCGGGAAAATGTGATCGTTCAACCAGGTCATCAGGGGCAGGTCGTCAGCCAGGCCGCGAAAGCAGGTCATGGCGGCGTGGGTGTGGGCATTCACCAGCCCGGGCATGACGAGGCCGCCCCGGGCGTTGATTTCGCGTTCGGCCATCCATTGCGCCGCCCCGTCGGCCGGGCCCACGGCGGCGATGCGATCGCCTTTGATCGCGATAAAACCCTCCGGGTAGGCGCGCCCACCCTCGTCCAGGGTGAGCACCCATCCGTTTTTGACGATCAAATCAGCGCTATTCATCGGTCGGTAATTGCTCCAGGATGGCGATCACGAGTTGTTTGAGCCGTGGTGCGGCCCGGTCGGCCACGGCGATAATTTCCTCGACCGTTGCCGGTGCGGGGGCGTCCGGATCGGCGATGTTCGTGATGACGGAAAGACCCAGGATGCGCAGGCCGGCATGCACCGCGGCGATCACTTCCTGAACGGTCGAAAGCCCGACGGCATCGGCGCCGATGGCGCGCAGAAACCGCAGCTCGGCCGGGGTTTCCAGCGAAGGCCCCTTGAGGCCGGCATAGACCCCGGCAGGCAGTGTTTGCCCGAGATCTCCGGCGATGGCGCGGGCACGGTCCATCAGTTCCGGGTCGTAGACGCGGCTCATGTCCGGGAATCGCAGGCCCCAATCCGGGCGATTGGGCCCCACCAGTGGATTTTCGCCGGTGAGGTTGATGTGGTCGGCGATCAGCATGATGTCGCCGGCCCGGTGGTTCGGGTTGAGGCCGCCGGCCGCGTTGGTGACCAGCAGGTAGCGGGCGCCGAGATGCTGCAGGATCCGGACCGGGAAAGTGACATCCTGGGGACTGTAGCCCTCGTAGAGGTGAAACCGGCCCTGAAAAGCGACCACCGGGCAGTCTTGCAGGCGGCCCAGCAGAAGCCGTCCGCGATGACTTTCAACTGTGGAGCGCGGGAAATGGGGGATTTCGTCGTAGTCCAGGCCGTGGTGAACATCGATGGCCTCGGCGCAGTCGCCCAGACCGGTTCCCGTCAGAAGACCGGCAACGGGGCGAAGTGGGCTGCGGTCGCGAATGAACGCCGCCGCCGCCTCGACGTGCTTCCAGAATTCCGGCATGGCAAGAGATCTTCCCGGGATCGGGCGTCGCGGGCCTCGCGGGCACCGTCCCTGTCTGGTTGGTTAGCGTGGGTGCCGGGCCGCCGACGCGGATAACCGGGCGGACCGTCAGGGTGTCCTATAGACCAGCGGGTGGTGGCCGTCAACCTGCCAGGGGAGACGGCATTGTCCCGTCGTTATTAGACCTTGCCCGTGCTAACCGATTATGTTAAATCAAAATCCTTCGCATACCCTAACCGGACCTCAGCTTGTGGAGATTGCCTATGAGCTTCGCATTCCGTCCCGAGCACCCCGATATCAACCCCGACATGTGGATTCAGATCGACGACATCATTGCCGCCAACCGTTTTATCAAAGGTTCGGTCATCGCGGTGCTGCGCCGCTGCCAGGACGTCGTCGGCTATCTGCCAGTGGAGTTGATGGAATACATCGCCGCCGGCATGAATCTGGCCTGCAGCGACGTCTACGGCGTCGCATCCTTTTATGCGCTTTTTGCCTTCGAGCCCAAGGGGCGTCACACCGTCAAGGTCTGCACCGGTACGGCCTGCTACGTGAAGGGGATCAAGGAAGTCATTTCACGCATCTGCAACGAATACGATATGGAGGAGGGCGGCACCTCGCCTGACATGCGTTTCACGCTTGAGCCTGTGCGTTGCCTGGGCGCCTGCGGCCTGGCGCCGGTGATGGTCGTCAACAGCGACACGCATGGCGACGTCAGCTCCGACAAAGTGGTCGATATCCTCCATCATTACGAATAAGCGCAATGTGGTGTTGGCATGAAGCTAAGTGAAATCAAGGAAATTCTGCGGGCCCGCGTGATGACGGGCGATGAACAACTCGACAAGAACATTGTCGCCGGCGGTGGGGCGGACATCATGGAAGCGATCCTGTCCGCCGTGGCCAAGGACGGGCTGTTGCTCACCGGCCTGATGAGCGAGGAAGTGGTGCGCACAGCCATCATATCGCAATTGGGCGCGGTCGTTTTCGTCCGGGGGCAGGAGCCTCCGACCAAGATTGTGGATCAGGCCGCCAAGTTCAACCTCCCCCTGCTGGTCACCGATTACTCCATGTTTGTCTCCATCGGCAAGCTCTACATGAACGGACTGCGAGGGCTGGACGGGTCCTGGTAACACGGGAAGGAAATGGCTATGGAGAGGTTCACCGTTGAGGCGCTGCAGGCCGCACGCGAAGACGCGGCGGCCGTTCTGAACAACCCGGACGTCATTCAACTCATGGTATGCGGCGGGACCGGCTGCCACGCCACCGGCAGTATCGCGGTGATCGACCGGTTGCGCGAGGAAATTGCTGCGCGGGATATGAACGACAAAGTCCGGGTCGTGGAGACCGGATGCAACGGCTTCTGCGCGGCCGGTCCCATCATGGTGGTCCACCCCGGCGATATCTTCTATCAGCGCCTCAAGGCCGACGACGTACCCGACATCATCGAAACTCATATTATCAATGGCCAGCCGGTCGATAAGCATTTTTTCAAGGACCCGATTTCCAAAAAGAAGATCCCCGCCCAGAGCGAGATCCCCTTTTTCGCCCACCAGATGCCTCGGGCGCTGCGCAACAAGGGGCTCATCGATCCGGAATCCATCGACGACTACATCGGCCGGGACGGCTATCAGGCCACCGCCAAAGCGCTTTTAGAGATGCGTCCCGAAGCGATCGTCGAAGAAGTCAAGGCTTCGGGACTCCGGGGCCGTGGCGGGGCCGGTTTCCCCGCCGGCATGAAATGGCAGTTCTGCCAGGCCAGCCCCGAAGCGGTCAAATACGTGCTCTGCAACGCCGACGAGGGCGATCCGGGGGCGTTCATGGACCGCAGCATCCTGGAGGCCGACCCCCACGCCGTGCTGGAGGGTATGATCATCGCGGCCAAGGCCATCAACGCCCACCAGGGCTACGTGTATGCCCGCACCGAATACCCGCTGGCCATCCGGCGCCTGGGGATCGCCATCGAACAGGCCACTGAGCGCGGCCTGCTGGGCGACGACATCCTGGGTTCCGGGTTTGACTTCCACGTGGAGATCTATCAGGGTGCGGGGGCCTTCGTGTGCGGCGAGGAAACCGCCCTGATGCGCTCCATCGAGGGACGCCGCGGCATGCCGCGCCCGCGCCCGCCCTTTCCGGCCCATCAGGGGCTGTGGGAAAAGCCCACCATTCTCAACAATGTCGAAACCCTGGCCAATGTTGCCCAGATCATCCTCAAAGGTGGGGCCTGGTACGCCAGCGTGGGCACCGAAACCAGCAAGGGGACCAAGGTTTTCGCCCTGTCCGGGGATGTCAACAACATCGGTCTGGTGGAGGTCCCCATGGGGACCTCGCTGCGCCAGATGATCTACGATGTCGGCGGCGGAATTCCCAGGAAACGCAAATTCAAGGCGGTTCAGCTGGGCGGGCCCTCGGGCGGCTGCGTACCCGAGGCCTATCTCGATACCCCGGTGGACTACGAAGAGATCGCCAAGGTCGGGGCCATCATGGGGTCGGGCGGGGCCATCGTCATGGACGAGAAAACCTGCATGGTGGACATGGCGCGCTTTTTCATGGACTTCATCCAGGACGAGTCCTGCGGCAAATGCACCCCCTGCCGGGAAGGCACCCGCCGTCAGCTGGAGCTGCTCGAAAAAATCTGTGACGGCAGCGGTGAGGCCCACGATCTGGACGAACTCGAGCGTCTTTCAGCCGTTATCAAGGAGACGGCCCTCTGTGGGCTCGGACAGACGGGGCCCAACCCGGTGCTGTCCACCCTGCGCTATTTCCGCGACGAGTATGAGGCCCACATTCACGAGGGGCGCTGCCCGGCCAAGCGCTGCGTGGCCCTGCTCAAATTCGAAGTCGACGTCGACCTGTGCACCCGCTGCGGCATGTGCGCCCGGGCCTGCCCGGTGGACGCCATCGAATGGGAGAAAAAGCAGTTGGCACGCATCGACAAGGAAAAATGCATCGAGTGCCTGACCTGCTACGACAAGTGCAAGTTCGACGCCATCGATTAGAACTCGCCGCCCGGTATTGGCGCGGGTACACCCGAACCAAACCGCCCGGTGGGATGACCCCAATTCAGGAAACCACAAGAGGCCCGAGCGGCATCGCCTGAACGGAGGAAAACAGGATATGGGAGAGTCAATCATACCCGCATTGACCATGTTGGGGGGCATCGGGATCATCGTCGGTGTCGTTCTGGCGGTGGCATCCAAGATTTTTTACGTTTATGTCGACCCCAAAATCCTGGCCATTGAAGATGTCCTGCCCGGGGCCAACTGCGGCGGCTGCGGGCTTCCGGGCTGCAGCGCCAACGCCGAGGCCATCGTGGCCGGACGGGCGGCGGCCAATTCCTGCGTGGCGGCCGGATCGGACGTGGCCGAGGCCATCGCCGGTATCATGGGGCTGAGCATTGAAGCCAAGGAGCCGGATATCGCCCGGCCCGGCTGCTATTTCGGTGTGGCCACAGCCGACCAGAAATACCACTACGACGGTTTGAACGACTGCCGGGCGGCGGCTCTCCTGGGCGGCGGCATGAAGGTCTGCACCATTGGCTGCCTTGGACTGGGAACCTGTGCGAGCGCCTGTCCGTTCGACGCCATCGTCATGGGCCCCGAAGGCCTGCCTGTGGTGGATGAGGTCAAGTGCACCGGTTGCGGCACCTGCGAGCGGGTCTGCCCCAAGGCCATCATCAATCTGTCCTCGGTCACCCGGCGTATTCTGCGGGAATACACCACGGACGACTGCACCACGCCCTGCCAGCGGGCCTGCCCGGCGGGGATCGATATCCGCACGTACATGCGCCGGGCGGCCGTCGGCGATTACGCGGGATCGGTTCAGGTGATCAAAGAGCGCAACCCCTTCCCCTCGGTGATCGGCCGCATCTGCCCGCGGCCGTGCGAAGATGACTGCCGCCGGAAATACGCCGAGGAGTCGGTGGCCATCAATTTCATCAAACGTTTCGTCGCCGATTACGAGATGCAGAGCGGCACGCGCATCCAGCCTTACAAGGCCCCTGACACCGGACGGAAGATCGCGGTCGTGGGCGGTGGGGTCGAGGGCCTCTCCGCCGCGTTTTTTGCCGCCCGGCTGGGGCACGCCCCGGTGGTCTACGAAGCGGCGGATCGTTTGGGCGGTCTGCTGCGAAGCGCAATTTCGCGCTATCGCCTGTCACACGACGTGCTGGATTGGGATATCGAGGGCATCCTTGAAATGGGGGTTGAAGCCCGCATGAACCAGGCCCTGGGAACCGATTTCGGTATTGCCGACCTGCTGGAAGAAGGTTACGAGACCGTATTTCTGGCCTCGGGTGGCTGGGACAGCCGACTGGCACGCAACGAAGCCGACGCCGTCCACGAGTTCATTCCCGGCACCTATCTGTTGATCGATTTCATCCGGGCCGGGCGTAAACAGGACGCCCGCATCAAACTCGGCCGCAACGTCGTCATTGCCGGCGGGGACAAGCTGGCCGCCGAGGCGGCGGAACTGGCCGCCGCCGGGGGCGCCACCGCCATTACCGTGCTGTTGCGGGAAGACATCGAAAATACCCGTCTGGACCGAAATGCCGTCGAACGCCTCGAGAAGGTCAAGGCGTCGGTCGTCTACGGTGCGGGCATCTCCGAACTGGCCGGCCAGGGCAACGACCTAAAAGCGGTGACCTGCACGGATCTGCAAAGCGGGACTCAGACGGTAATCCAGGCCGAAAGCCTTGTTTTGGCGGCCGGCCGCTATCCCGAACTGATTTTCAGCCGCTTACGTACAGAGGCGCCGGAGGACGACGTTCAGCCGTCCGGCACCGATAGCCTTGCCTGGCGCGCCACCCAGCCTTATAAACAACCGGAATTCGCCCGTGAGGTCGGTTTCTTTGCCAAGGGTGACGTCATTACGGATTTTAGCGGTGCCATCAAGGCCATTGCCGGGGGGCGCCGTGCAGCGGCCTCCATGCACCAGTTGATGTATGGCATCCCCATCGACGTGCCCCACAGGGCGGTCAACTCGGACTGCGTCATCCAGAATGTCGACGCGGTGGAAGAGGTTCGGAATGAGCCCCGTCGGATCATGCCCATGGCCGCCCCCCGGGAACTTGATCAGACCGGGCAGCTTGAACTGGGCTTCGATGAAGATGCCGCCCGCAAGGAAGCCGCCCGCTGTCTCCAGTGCGGTCTGATCTGTTATGAGCACACACTGGTGTCGGGTGCGGCCGATATCGACGAGACGAAGCGGATCGCCTGACGTTTCCTGATCTCGCGACGGGCTGTGACCTGGGCCGCGGCGGCCCGCGGCGGGCGACAGCTTCAAGGCCGAAACCCTTGGCGCGCTCGCCTCTTTGTGAACGCTAGGCGAAACAACGAACCGTATATGGCTACCGAGAAAGCAATCGTCACCAAAACAGGCCTGGGCACGGCCTGGGTCAGAACCATGCAATCCGAAGCCTGTGAAGGCTGCTCGTCCTGCGGAACCTGCAACGCGCAGCGACCCGACAGTGAGGTGGAAGTCATTAACGATCTGGGGGCCAAGGTGGGCGATCGTATCCTTATCGATTTCAAGACCTCGGCGTTTCTCAAGGTCACCTTTATGCTCTACATCTTCCCCATCATCTGCCTGACCCTGGGCGCCATGCTGGGGCTTAAGTTTGCCGAAACATACAGTTACGATCCGTCGGCCTGCTCAGCGCTGTTAGGGTTTGCGGCTTTCTTCGTCTCGGTCTTGATCATTCGTGCGGCCGGCAACCGAATGGCCTCCCAAAAGAGCTACCGCCCCCAGATCACCAAAATTTTGCCGCCCGTTTCCAGCTTCACACCCCCCAGTCAATGTGAAATCTGAATTCAAGCCATGCATGGCGGCAGGATCGGTCAAGGGGGACGATTCGCCGGTTTTGCTTCCCTGTCGGGCTTGCATGGCGCAGCGAACACGTCGCGCCTTGGTCGGCGCCCGGCTTGACAAGCGATATCCCTCATTTTAGTTTCTACAAATTTTTTTAAACCAAACGGATGAGTTGCGTGTACGCCATTACGATCAAATACCACCGCCATAGTGAAGTTGCACAAGGATGCCGCCATGTCACCTAGTGGGGCCCGGCGCGTCGCATGGAAGCGCATCCATCGATCACCCCTGGCCGATATATTCCAATTTGCACTGCTTGTCGTGGTGGTCGTCTGGTTTTTTGTCCGCAGCACGGAGAATCTGGGATATGACTGGCAATGGGGGCGCATTCCCCCATTCCTCTTCGACTTCGACGCGCAGGGCTTTACCTGGGGGCCCTTGATGACAGGGTTGATGGTGACGTTCAAGATATCCGGCCTCAGCCTTGTGCTGGCGTTCGCTATCGGGCTCACCACCGCGCTGTTTCGATTGTCGGATTCATTCATCGCCCGGGCGATCGCGCAGGTCTATCTGGAGGCCAGTCGCAATACGCCGCTGCTCATTCAATTGTTTTTCATCTACTTTGTCGTCGGCCCGGTGATCGGCCTGGGGCGTTTCCCTTCGGCCGTATTGGCCCTAAGCCTGTTTGAAGGCGCTTATGCCTCGGAGATTTTCCGGGCCGGGATCGTCTCCATCAATCGGGGCCAACGGGAGGCCTCGTATTCGTTGGGGTTGTCCGCCTGGGATACCTACCGATTTGTCATCCTGCCCCAGGCGGTTCGGCGCGTATTGCCACCCCTCACCAGTCAGGCCGTTTCCCTGATCAAGGACTCCGCCCTGGTCAGCACCATCGCGATCTACGATCTGACCATGCAGGCCCAGACCCTGATCGCTGAAACATTCCTGACCTTTGAACTATGGCTCACGGTGGGCGGCATGTACCTGGTCGTTACGACGGCGCTGTCCCTTTTGGTCTATTATCTGGAGAACCGTCTGCGCGTTGTTGCCTGACGGCTAGTGCCAACGGCGGGCAACCGTGGGGCCAGCGGGTTAACCGCGGGCCTTCAAAGTGACTGCGGCGGGGACCGGATGTCGGATGGCGATGCCCCGGTCGCACCGACAGGAGGTATGCGGTGAATTCCCAAACGGGCGAAGAGCCCATCATCCGGGTCGACGGGGTCAACAAGACCTTTCCAAACGGTGTCCGTGCCCTGGTGGATATTTCTGGGCATGTTCACCGGGGCGAAGTGGTCGTGGTCATCGGACCTTCGGGGGCCGGCAAGTCGACGCTGTTGCGCTGCCTGAACGGACTGGAAGAGATCGACAGCGGCGCCATCGTCATCGACGGCATCCCCCTGGACGACAGCAAGCAGAACCGGTTGGAAATCCGCAAGGAAGTGGGTATGGTTTTCCAGCAATTCAATCTGTTCCCTCACATGCGCGTTCTGGACAATGTCAATCTCGCGCAGGTCAGGGTGCGTCGCAAATCAGAGGAAGCGGCCACGGCAACCTCCATGGGCCTGCTGAAAAAGGTCGGCATCGAGGAGAAGGCGTCGGCTTATCCCAACCAGCTTTCCGGCGGCCAGCAGCAGCGGGTGGCGATTGCCCGCGCGCTGGCCATGATGCCTAAAATCATGCTGTTCGACGAGGCCACCAGTGCCCTGGACCCGGAGATGATCGGCGAGGTGCTGGAAGTGATGAAAAACCTTGCCCGGGAGGGCATGACGATGGTTTGCGTCACCCATGAAATGGGCTTTGCCCGCGAGGTGAGCGACCGGGTGATTTTTATGGAAAAGGGCGCCATCGTGGAGGTGGGCGCGGCGCAGCACTTCTTCACCAGCCCGAAGGAGGAAAGAACACAGCTGTTTCTCAGTCAAATCCTGTAACGTCGATGCAATGCCGCCCGGGCGACGCCCTGCAGACGTCCGTGCGCTTTGTGATTCAAACCGCCTAATGCTATCGAAGAGGAGAAAACAATGAAGACGAACCGGTGGTTCACCATGATGATGGCCGTCGTGCTGACTGTGGCTCTGGCGACCCCCGCCCTGGGTGGCGAGTTGCAAAAAAAGCTTGCGCAGGAAAGCACGGTCGCCCAAGCGGTCAAACGCGGATCGCTCAAAGTGGGATTGGATATCTTCGTGCCCTGGGCCATGAAGGATAAAAAGGGCAATCTGGTAGGGTTCGAAGTGGACGTGGCCCGGGAACTGGCCAAGGACATGGGGCTTGAGGTGGAACTCGTGCCCACCAAATGGGACGGCATCATCCCCGCACTGTTGACCGGGAAATTCGACGTGATTATCGGGGGGATGGGCATCACGCCCAAGCGCGCCCTGCAAGTAAATTTCACCGACCCTTACGAATACTCGGGTATGGGGATCGTGGCGCACAAAACCAAGGCCCCGGGGTACACGTCGTTGGCGGATTTCAACAAACCCGAGGTGGAGATCGCCGTCAAACTGGGCACCACAGCCGAAGCGGCGGCCAAAAAAATGATCCCCCAAGCCAAGCTGCGCCGCTTCCAGGATGAGGCCCAGGCCTATCAGGAACTGCGCAACGGCAACGTGCACGCGGTCGTGGGCAGTGCGCCCCGGCCGGCCTTTGAAGCGGCGGCATATCCCCAAACACTCTATCTGCCCCTGAAAGGAACATTTACGAAAGAACCCATCGGTTTTGCGGTGCGCAAAGGCGACCCCGATACCCTGTCATTCTTCAATAGCTGGATCCGTTTGAAATGGGAGACCGGGTGGCTTAAGGAGCGTTACAACTATTGGTTCCGCAGCAAGGATTGGGAACCGTTGGTACAGTAGACGTCCGGCTGGACGAGCGTCACGGATCCACCGGCGGCAAATGGATCTGCATTCCGTCCACCGCCGGCAGGATTTTGAAGGCCCATGAACAGAAAACGGAAGATAACCCTTCTGGATGTCGTCATTTCACTGGTGCTGCTGGCTTTGGTCGGCTACGTGGTCTACCGGCTGACGATGCAGCTCAACTACAAGTGGAACTGGGGCATCCTGCCGCAGTATTTTTTCTACTTCGATGCGGACGCCGGCCGCTGGGTGGCCAATATTCTTGTCGAAGGATTGGCGACGACCATCCGCCTGAGCGTCTGGGCCACCCTGCTGGCGGTCACCTTCGGTGCGGTCACCGGTTTGATGCGCATCAGCACGCGGCTGTTCTGGCGGCTTATCGGCGGCAGCTACGTGGAATTGATCCGCAACATGCCGCCGCTGGTACTGGTATTTATCTTCTATTTCTTCGTCAGTGACCAGATCATGCCGCTTATCGGCGTGGAGGATTACGTCCGCTCGCGCTCGGACGGTGTCAAGGGTGCGCTGGCGTTTTTGTTTGCGTCCCCCCAGCGATTCACGGCCTTCATTTCCGGCGTGATCACCGTGGCAATCTTCCAGGGGGCCTACATCACCGAAATTGTGCGGGCCGGCATTCAGTCCATTGAAAGGGGCCAGTGGGAGGCCAGCTACGCCCTGGGTCTGAGTTGGGGCCAGCAGATGCGCTGGGTGATCATCCCCCAGGCCCTGAAGCGCGTCCTTCCTCCGCTGACCAACGAGTTTATCAACACCATCAAATACTCCGCCATTGTATCCGTGATATCAATCCAGGAATTGACCTTTCAGGGCATGCAGATCATGGCCTCAACCTATGTGACCATCGAGGTCTGGATCACGATAACCGCGATTTACCTGATGATGTGCTTCAGTTTGTCAATGGGGGTGCGCAGACTGGAAGCTTTCCTTGCCAGAAGCGAGGCCTAAGCGGTCAAATTGCCATTCCCGTCGGCGGGGACGACGGTTTTCGTATCTAATATTGTTGAATGGTTACTTTTATGGTCACCGCTGTAATGTCGTCTTCTATTTTGACCTCACCGATAAATTCATGCAAGGTATCAAAAATGGCATCGGTTATTTGCGTTGCATCTGCAAGAGCGTTTTGTCGTATTGTACTCAGGATCGGTTCTTTACCGAACATTTCTCCCTGATTGTTGCGTGCCTCCCAGATTCCGTCTGTACTAAGAAAAATAATTTGACCGTTAGAAAAAGCAATTTCTTTTTTATCCGTATAGGTCGATTCGGCATCCACACCAAGAGCTACTCCCAATCCACCAAGCTCACTGAATGTGTCTGAACCGGAATCATAAACGATGCCGGGATCATGTCCTGCCCGCACCCATTCGATCTTATTCGTCACCGTATCCAGCGCCAAAAAAAACAATGTCATAAATTGGCCCGTATCTTCAACGTCCTGGGCGAGCTGACGGTTTACATCGGAAATGATTTGGGCAATGCTGCCTGGTAAAGAAGCACGCTGCCGCAAAGAGGATCGCACCGTAGCCATTAGGAGAGCAGAAGAGATGCCATGCCCCGATACATCACCAATGGCAACACCAATTCTGTTCTGGTCCTTGCTTCGCATAGGTATAAAATCATAATAATCCCCGCCGGTTTCATCACAGTAGACGCTTTTGCCGGCGATATCGAACCCATTAATTTTCAAATTTCTTTTGGGGAGAAGATTTTGCTGAACTTCTTTAGCTAGATTAAGGGACTGCTGCATACTTTCACGTTCAACTAAACCTTTCGTCATTTCATTGATTGCATCACCTGTATAACCGATTTCATCATTCGAGGTTACATGCACCCGTCTGTCAAAACGACCATTGCGGACTCCTTGCAAGACTTGAATGATCTCATCGAAAGGCCTGGAGAGGTTGCTGCCCACAAGGATGATCAGCCACGTGCTTGACGCCATGAATATGAATGCGAGCGTATAAATGCTGAAGCGTAAATATTCTAACCGCTCAATGGGATCGGGTTGGGCTTGAGGTGGCCCCCAAAACAGACTCAGGACGGCGACAAACGGGATAATGTTGCAGGCCAGCAGGACGGCCACTAACCTTGTTCTGATTCGAATTCGTAACGTATTCGGGATTGTTGAGAGTCCTCCTTGCGGGAAGAAATGGGAAATAAGCTTCTTTTGTAAATAATGCTCTAATACAAAAAAAGCGACGGTCACGGTGATCAAACCGGCAATCAGGTCCATAATGATTGGCCGCAGTATGATTTCCCTGCTTGCCCCGAGGCTCCAAAATAGGGAAGAAAACACCATCGCGGCGAGGAGCCAGATGCAAAAGTCCACCGTGATTAAAAAATAGGGCTCATTGAGGAGTCTCCGGCGAGCGATGATCTCCAGTTCTGCAGGAATCGATGCCTGCTTGTATTTAAGATCAAGGTAGCGCCGAATGGGGCGCTCATATAATAACGTAAGCAGGGCGAGCAGTATGAACGTCAGCGGTGTGAAAACCATGTCGACGGCGTTTGAAGCTTTTAAAATAGCAGCATCTAACTGGTAATGGAATATTTGATACAAATAGTAGAAAACTAAGACCCCAACCATATTAGAGATTAAATTGGCCCCTAGTAAGCAGTTCTTGAGGCGAAAGTGTCGTCCTCTCGTCATTTTTATATGCTCCTATTTTTATCCCGCAACGGGCTTCGTCAGAGCATGGCTTGCGTGCTAACAGAAGAAATGTAAAACACAAACTTCAGCCTAACATATAATGGCCGCTGGTTACAGATATGTTGAGATTATCGGCCAGCGATTGGACCTAACGCGAATTACCGCTATTTGATTGGCGCTAAAGCCGATCCGCCTTATTTTTCACCCCCGTGATATCGAACCACAATCTGGCAAATGATCAGGCGACCATTTATCTGAATGGTAAACATCCCCTCTGGCCGCCAGGGTCATTCATCCGCCACGCAGGTATCAGGTATTTGAACCCCAGTTTGGGCGACCGGGATTTGCTTTTATCATAGGAAGGGCTGTGTCTTACGGATAGGCTGGCATATGGAGGCGAGCCAATTGAAGGACCGGTGGGTGGAAACCTTCTACAGGTCGCTGCAGTATGTCCGGCCCAAGGCGGCGAAGCGTTTTTTTTCCTGATGGGTTGCGATGATGACATCGATGGTCAGGACGGTGTTGATGATAACGGCGGCGGCATCGTGGTCGCGGGCCCACTGCCGAGATGCGGTAGCCGCCGAGCTTAGCTAATGCGCGATCTCCAGGGTGCTCGCCGGGGACTGACACCGCTGAGCGAGACGGCGGAGTTGAACGGCATTTGGATCTGCTTGATATCGCTTACCTTTTCGGCGGGTTTCGCGGCAATGGGGCAATCAGTGGTAATTGCCTGAAAACAATAGATATTGACACATGTGCGTCGCGTGAACATATTGCCAGGCTATAGAGAAACTAAAATTATATCCCACCTGCAAACGCTAATATGGGTTGTGAAATTACACACTATTGTCCGGTCACAGGGTTGAGCGTTTTTGCTGATCCGACGTGGATTGGGTATCAATCCAGCCAGACGTTTACCTCCAATTTCTGGATCATCGATGACAACATCATTTACAGCCGCCCTGAAGGGTATGCCGACCTAGACGGCGTGCGCAACTCGCTGACGCTCAATGAACGTGTGGCCGCCACGATTGGCGGCCATCAGCGATCCTATGTCCAAATTGAAGACTATACCTTCATAACCGGATCCCATGCAAAGGCCCGCCGTCATTTTACCCAGGCCATGGACCGCAGCCGTGAGCGGCTGACCTTGATTTTCTGCAATTTATCCCATCCGCTGTCGATCGCGGTCAAAATCGGGAAACGCTTCAACACCACCGGCAAATCGATTCATGTCGCCCGCCATTATGGCGATGCCGTCAAACTGGCCCTGCGGCTTGGCGGCAAGGCGGCCGCCCGGAAGGTGGAAGTGCCCCTTGATCTCTCCGCCTTGCAATCGAATGCCGAACATCACCTGATACCGGTTGAGGTGCTGGTAAACAGGGATTGGGATATCGAAACACCGGAATATTCCAACCATGCCCTCATCATCGACCGCTGCATCTTGCATTCAACGGCCACGGGCCGTCTGGCATCGAGACATCTGCCGCTGATCGAAAACATGCGCGAACAATGTCGGACCGCCCTGCCTCCCCACCCTGGGTTGAAATACATTGTTGTCGATTGCAGCCGTCTTAAAGGTGGCAATCGCAAGGCGCGACTGCAATACGTGCAGGCCTTAAAACAATGGCACGATCGATTCCCACTCAGGATGTATGTTGTCTATGGAGCGAACACCTTCATGAAGACCGCGATGCATCTGCACAAGCCATCCATGCCGTTCAAAATGGGGGTCGCCAATGACAGCGGTCACGCATTGCAAATGATACGCGATGACATATCGGGGCTTACTTTACAAACGCCGCCGGAACCCCAACACGCCACCTCGATCGCTGTCAAGCAACAGGATATCGATAATCTGCTGACCCTCGTGGGCAACATCAACTGGGATCGGGAAGGCTTTGAATTTGGGTTAGATTGGTCGGAAGGCCATCCGTTTTACTTCCTGCTCCAATCGATCAAATTGATCAAAGAGGAGTTCGATGTTGTCTTCCAAGAGCGTAAAGTGTTTGAACGCCAATTGCTGCAATCACAGAAAATCGAAGCCATCGGAACGCTGGCCGGGGGCATCGCCCACGATTTCAACAACATGCTTGGCGTTATCCTGGGTCACACCGAATTGGCCTTACTAAGCATGTCCGCTCATCATCCCGCCCTTGAGGATCTGAAACAAATCCACGACGCCGCGCAACGCTCGGCGAATCTTACGCAACAGCTGCTTGCTTTTGCGCGCCGGCAGCCGGCCCGCCCCGAAGTGATCAATTTAAACGACACGATTGCGGGGATGCTCAAGATGCTCAGGCGGCTGATCGGGGAGGAAGTCGACCTTGGCTGGGTGCCGGGAGCCGGCCTGTGGCGCGTGAAAATCGATCCATCGCAGATCGACCAGATTTTGACCAACCTCTGCGTCAATGCCCGTGATGCCACCGGCGGGACCGGCAAGATAGCACTGCATACCGAAAATCGCATCGTCGACGAAGACGACGGCACCCGCCAGCCGGGTCTCTTGCCGGGAGAATATGCGGTCATCGCTGTTACCGACAACGGCAACGGTATGGACCCCGCCACCTTGGAAAATCTTTTCGATCCTTTTTTTACGACAAAGGAAACCGGCAAGGGAACCGGTTTGGGCTTGGCCACGGTTTACGGACTGGTAAAACAAAACATGGGGGATATCCGCGTATTCAGCAAACCCCAAAGCGGAACGACCTTCGAAATTTACCTTCCCCGGACGCGGGAAACGATCCAACCCAAGAATGACGGGTTTGTGGTGAAAACTGCTCAAGGAAAAGAAACCGTTCTCGTCGTGGAAGACGAAGCCTCCATCCTCAGGCTGTGTGAAAACGTTCTGACTAAATTTGGATACAAGGTCATCGCCGCTCACACGCCTTCGGAAGCGATCGAGAGGGTCGCGCATTTTGGCGCCGCGATTCATTTGCTGATTACGGATGTGGTCATGCCGGAGATGAACGGCAAGAGTTTAACGCAGCGCATCAATGCCATAAATCCAGACCTCAAGGTCCTGTACATATCCGGCTATACATCCGATATTATTTTGCGCAAAGGTATCGTTGCAAGCGACGTCCATTTTCTGCAAAAACCATTCACGGTCAACAATCTGGCGCAAAAGGTGCGCCAGATCCTTGAAACCTGATGCGGCTGGACTGAGCTGCTGAAATCCCACGACATGGTTTCCAGGCGACTTTACTTCCACCAACCTGCTTCTACCCGGATGGTCATGTTCAGGTGAAATCCTGAGAGAGCAGGCATTCGCAGACGATTTGATTACCCTCATTGAGGGTCTATTGTTCGCGAAGTCGATTTGGGCGCCAAAAACCTGCTTGCGAAGACGGGGGGGTGAATCGGTTGCGCCTGCAGGAGGGCCTTTGAAGGCGTGGCACCCCTTCAATCGTGAGCTTAAGCGCCCGCGGAATAGATCCACGGGACTTACTCGGTCGGCGCGATGCGGTTTCCTCAGACTCGATCGAATTTGGATCTGAGCCACTTGACGGGCAGGAACATGGAGACGTTTCTTTGATAGTCACGGTAGGCCGTTCCGAAGACCGCCGTCAGTTTGCTTTCTTCCAGATGTGTGCCGATGAGGATGTAGGCGCTGAGAATGGTGTTGACGATGATGGCGGCGGGGTCCAGATCGCGGGCCCACAGCAGCAAAAAGACCGCAGTGTACCAGGGGTGGCGAACGACGCCCAGAATGCCCGCGGTATTCAGTTTGCAACCCGCGCCGATGCCCGTGCAGATGTCAGATCTTGAAATCTGGGACAGTCCCAAAAATTCCTTGAAATCATAGTGGGCCGCGCCCGCCACGATCAGCGCGATGCCGGTCAGAATGAACAGAGCCTGCAGCCCGCGTAGCGGCCCTTCCCAGGTAAACAGCGGGGGGGCCTTTAGATTCAGTGTGTACACGACGATCGGTATCAGACTGAGCGTTGAAAAAATATTGAAAATCAACCGGTGGTAGCGATGACCGACAGGATAGCGTTTGCGGACGCCTTGCAGCATGGAAGGCGATATCAGCAGGCTGTGAATCGCACAGTAGGCCGTCCACATCACAGCGAGCAGAAAATATGAGATCCATCGATCTTGCATAGGTCGGTTGGCCCTTGTCGTTCTCCCTGAAACGGCATTCGGCGTTAGGGTGCCTTGCGGCCACCGTTCTTAAAGGCCGCGTCGACTTCGATCTGAAACCCGTTGGCCAGCGCATTGGTTTGGTTGGCCATCCCGACGACGGCCATCAGTTCGGCCAGCTATCGTCGTTCATACCTTCGCTGCGTGCTGCGGCGGGCTAGCGCGTCGTCCAGTAGCGTTCATGATCGGAATTCTCCCCTGTCCATTGGCGCTCCCTGCCGGTAAAGGCTTCCGCTTGAGCATGATTTGATCTCGTCGTTGCTTGGAACATCACGACCTTGCAGCGGGCATTTTTCAGGGGTCAGCAAGCCCTTTGGGGATGACAGCATTCACCCTAAGGACGGCCCCGCGCTTGCACCGATCGCAGATAGTCTCCTGCGCTTTCGGCGGCCTGGCGTCCCGAAACCAGGGCCCACTGGGTCCCAGGCAGTCGTCCGTACTCACCGCAGACGAACAGGCCGGGTACCGCCATCGTCAGCGGGCGGGTGGGATTGCGTGTCGGGGGCGACTGGTCCGGCAGGGCGTGGGCGATGCGATAGGTGCGCAGATGCTCCCAGCCAGCCGCCTGCGTGCCAAACCACTCGACGAGCTGCGCTTGAACCCGCCCGGCAAGATCGTGTCCTGGACGGTCCGGGGCGTCCAGAACGACCGCGCCCACCAGGGAGCGCTCCGCCGGGGCATAGCCTTCGGCAACCACATTCGGAAAGACGAGATTGTTGATCGGCCCGCGGCCGTCGCCGTTCAGCACGAGAAAGGGCGGGTGCCAGCGCTGGCGTCGGCAGGCGAAGTAAATACAGGTTTCCGCGATGGAACGCGTTTTGACCCTGCGGCCGAGAAGGCGCTCGGTCTCGGGCGCCTCAGTAGCCACGACCACCGCATGGGCCGGCAGCCGCGTGCCGTCCTCCAGGCGGACGCCGTCGGCCGCGACGGCGCGGACGCGAACACCGGTGCGGATGCAGTCGTCGGGCAGGTCGCGGGCCAGCTGAGCGGGAATCTGCGCCATACCCTCTGCCGGCAGGGCGGCTTCGCCGCTGGCGAACATGCGCAGCACGTAAGCCAGTACCCGGCTGGAGGCCTGGATCTGGGGGTCCAGGCAAACCCCTCCGAAAAACGGCACAAAAAAGCGCTGGATCATGGTTTCGGAGAACCCTTCGCTCCGCAGCATTTCCATCGACGTCTGTTCCGGGGCTTCGAAGATGCGCGCGAGGCTTCCGCCGACGACCCGACGGGTAAAGCGAAGGAGGCGCAGCCGGTCGCCCAGCGATCCGATCGGGGCCGCAAGGGTCGAGAATACATGGCCGGGGCGCCGTCGCGGATCCGCGACCGTGTAAAATCGGCCGCCGATCCGAATCATGGCACCGGGGGCGAAACAGCACAGGTCGAGACGCGCGCAGTCGAGGGCGCTTTGTGCTTCCGGATAAGCGGTTTGCAGGACCTGAAACCCCCGGTCGAGCAGAAACCCGTGCTGCCGGTCCGTTTTGATGCGGCCGCCAATGCGGCGGGTCGCCTCGAGCACCTGGACCGTATAGCCACGGATGAGCAGATGGCGCGCGCAGTTCAGCCCGGCGATGCCCCCGCCGACGACAATCACTTTTTGGGGGATGACGTTCATGACCGGCCTCTTACGGTGGTTGGAACAGCGGTGGCCGCTTCGGCGCCCCCACGGCGGACACGACACCGTTCCAGCTTCAGGAGCCTGCCGGGCGCCCCCGCCGTGTGGGTGATCCACCTGCCGCGTGCAGCGATCCAGTGCGATTTCATATTGCCACTATAATCACGATTGGCTATAGGTTCACGGCCGGCGCCCGAACGCGCCGCGTCGCTTGTCGTTATCCCACGTCGACGAGAGCCGGCAACGCCCGGTATCGAGAGACGGCTTGCCAAATCCGGCGCGCATGAACACTATGTTTCATAAAAAATGGCTGTATGTCTCGGGGCGTGACGGCCACAAGAGATATTATGAACTCGCATGACCAAGTCTATATCGATCTTCAGCAGCACCTGGACCGCCAGGCCGTGGGCTTCCCGGCTTCGAAATCCAGGGCCGAACTCAAGATCCTGCGGCATATCTTCACACCCAGGGAAGCAGCGATCGCCACTTTTCTTGACTACCGGCACGAACCGCTGGAAGCGATCCACCCGCGGGTAACGCATTTGGTGGAAACCGCGGAAGAACTGGCGTCGGTTCTCGACGGTATCTTAAACAAGGGCGGTATCGAGGCCGCGGAAATAAACGGCCGTACCTGTTACGCCAATACGCCCCTGGTGGTCGGTATGTACGAGTTGCAGGTCGATCGCCTCACGCCCGAATTCATCAGCGATTTCAAGACCTATACCTCGGACTGGCGGTTCGGGCTCGAATTCCTGGCGACCGAACTGCCGCAGATGCGCACGATCCCCATTTCCAGGAGCATCCGGCCCCGGCACCAGGTGGCCCGCTGCGACCAGGCCGCGGCTCTGCTGGAGCAGACGGAAGGACCTTTCGTGGTTCTCGACTGCATTTGCCGCAAGAAGCAAAGGCTGACCGGAGGGAGCTGCCGCCTGACCGATCGTCGCGAAACCTGCCTGGGAATGGGACCGATTGCCCAAACGGTGCTCAAAGGGGGAATCGGGCGTGAAATTCGTCGGCAAGAAGCCCTGGCGATCGTCGATGCCAACCAGAAGGAGGGGCTGATCCTGCAACCCTCCAACACCGCCAAGGCCGACTTCATCTGTTCCTGCTGCGGGTGTTGCTGCGGCATGCTGCAGATTCACCACAACTTGCCCCGGCCGGTGGATTTCTGGGCCACCAATTTTTATGCCCGGATCGATTCGGCGGACTGCAATGGGTGCGGCCTTTGTACGCGCCGTTGCCAGGCCCGGGCGATAGCGGTGCATGACGACCGCCAGCCCGTCCGGGTCGACCGGAACCGCTGCCTGGGCTGCGGCCACTGCATCGCCGTCTGCCCCCAGAAAGCGATCGCGCTTCAAAAAAAGCCGGCGGAACGACACCCGCCGGAAACGCGTGCGGCCCTGTTCGAGGTTCTTAAAGCCAACCGGAAGAGCAGGCTGGGCAAAGCCAAACTGGCCGGCAAACTGGCGCTTGACATGATTCGGACCGGCCATCTGGACCTGTTGAGGTAATCGGTGCTGCCGCTGCGGGGCCATTCATTGCATTCGGTCGCGTTCCCGGAAGACGCCTGGATTTGACTTTCCGCCAGGGCACCGGTTTCATGCGTCCGCGAGGCCTGAATGATATCCGTTATAACACCCGCCCATAACGAAGCGCGACTGATTGCCGGTTGCCTGGCATCCGTCCAGGCGGCGGCCTGCAGGACGGCCGAATCGGTCGAGCACATTGTGGTGCTGAATCGTTGCACGGATGACACCGGGAAAATCGCCCTAGACGGCCGTGCCCGGGTTATCACCGAAGACAGCCGCAACATCGCGCGCGTGCGCAATCGGGGCGCCGCGGTGGCGCGCGGTCGCATCATCGTCACCATCGACGCCGACAGCCGAATGACGCCCAATATGCTTGAGGAGGTATCGCGGATGCTGGCCACCGGAGCGTATGTCGGTGGTGGTGTGCGGATCGTACCGGAAAGACTTTCGATCGGCCTGGTCTGCAGCTTGATGGTGGTGGCGCCGTTTGTATGGCGCTACGGCGTGAGTGCCGGCATGTTCTGGTGCCGGCGTCGTGATTTTGCGGCCGTCGGCGGTTTCGACGAAGACCTGGTTTGCCTGGAAGATATCGATTTCGGCCGGCGCCTGAGGCGCCACGGCCGCTCGCTCGGAAGACGCTACGGCACCATCCGCCGGGCCCATGTGGTGACATCCTGTCGGAAATTTGATCAGTTCGGTGATTGGTACTTCGTCAGGCATCCGGGCGTGGTTTACCGCCTCTTCCGCAGGGATACCCGCCAGGCGGACATGTTTTACTACGACGCCCGTTCCACGAAAGCGCCCCGAAAGGCGCCCTAAAAAAAAGCAATCAACGCAAACGGTCCATTGTGACGACCGATCGAAAGGAAAATCATGGCTGGAAAAATTTTCTATCGCGAAAGAAGAAAAGTTGCCGACGGTGAGAAGAAACCACGCTTTCGGGTCGTGGGGGTAGCGGACTGCCAACTCAAGATCTACTCGGATCATCTGCGCTTTTCCGAACTCGAGCACATCGCCGAGGCGACCGGCGCCGAACTGGTCCTGTTGCGCAAGGGGAAAAAGGACAAACCGTCCGAAACGTAAAAAGGTTAAGGAGAAGCAATGGCGCTGGTTCGAGATAAAGACGGCAAGCGGCTGCATGTTAAAAGCCGCCTGATGGGCGAAAGCCTCGTCAGCAAGGAATTCCTGGAAAAGCTTGAAATCGCCCCCCAGCAGAGACTCTATCCGGATGTCGCCGTCCTGAAAATCGGCGGACAGTCCATATGTGACCGGGGTATCAAAGCATTGCCCGCCATTCTCAAGGAGATTGTGGCCAATCGGGAAGATCACAAAATCCTGCTCACCACCGGAGGCGGCACCCGTAGCCGCCACATCTACACCATCGGGCTCGAAATGGGGATGCCCACCGGTATCATTGCACGTTTCGGCAGCATGATTTCGGACCAAAATGCCCTGATGGTGGCGACGCTGCTCTCGCCCTGGGGCGGTATCAAGATGTCGCACAGCGATATCGTCAAGCTGCCCACCTATTTTGCCGAAGGCATCATTCCGGTGATGCACGGCATGCCGCCCTACGATTATTTCGCCATCAAGCCGGAGAAGGGGCGCATACCGATCCATCGCACCGATGTGGGACTCGTAATCCTGGGCGATCTGATCGGGTCAAAGCGCATCATCTTCGTCAAGGACGAGGATGGGCTGTACAGCGATGATCCCAAAAAGAATCCCGAGGCCGAATTCATACCCAAAATCGGCGCCCGCGATTTGATCGCCCGGGCTCAGGACGACCTGGTGATTGAACGCCCCTGCCTCGAGATCATTCAAAACAGCGAAGTGATCGAATCTGTCCAGATCGTCAACGGCATGGTCCCTGGCAACATAACCAAAGCGCTGGCGGGAGAACATGTGGGGACGATTATCTACAAACAGGACTGAGGCTGCCGGCTTTGGGGGAAGACGTGGATGCGCCGATTGGCGCGGCGGATTTATTTGGCGGGGACGCGCATCGCGGTGCCGGCGACTTCAGTCTTTCTCGGCCCTCGCCAGAATCTTGATGCCCACCTGTTTAAGCCCCTGATATGGACCGGATTCCATTTCAGTGATGTGTTTGATTTCCGATTGATACCAGCCCGAGGGCGCGATTCCCTGGGGGGATATGAAATTGACCTCGAGCATTTGGCCCACTTCGATATTTTCCAGGAAACGTGAACCGGGGGTGATCAGCAAGCCGGCCCCCTGATCGGATACGTTGGTGACCCTGAACTGGTAGAGCGGTTCGCCGACCAGTTTAATTTCCGCACGATGATTGTAGAGCTGCGTCGACCGTGCCGCGCTTCGTTTCTCAGTCCATTTTGAATGGCGGGGGGCGTCGGGCATCAGACTATGCCTTATCTGTCGGCCAAAGGGTTGGCGCCGTGGATTTCGATTCCGCAGGGTGCTCAACGGCGCGAGGTGTCGTCATCGGATCGAAGCTGGTAAAGATTGTTTGCCGGCGGTGATCCGCGGCGCTCTTGTGAGAGCTCGCAGTCCTCGTAATGCGGGTGCGATTGGCGATTGAAACTCACCAGCGCCCGGACCACCCGGCTGTCCAGAGCGCCTTTGTCGGCCATGCCAACGAGCACGTCCAGGGCCGTACGGTTGTCATAGGACTGCGGCCGGTAAGGGCGCTCCGAAATAAGGGCATCGAAAACATCACAGGCCACGATAATTTCCACCAAAGGGTCCTGAAGGTGGATGCCGCGCGGGTAGCCCGTACCGTCGCGACGTTCATGATGGTCGCGCGCCACGACGGCGGCTAGCCCCCGCGGATCGTGCAGGTAGTAGGCCAGCAAGGCATAACCGGCCACGGTATGGTGCTCCAGGTGGCGTCGCTCCTCCATGTCGAGGGGGGTTGTCTTCTGAAGAATATCCAGGGGGACGCAGATTTTACCGATGTCGTGCATCGGTCCAGTCATGGCTTCGATAACCTGATCGAGGGGCGCATCCAATAGCTCCCGGGCCAGAAGGGCGCTCACCATCATGACAAGCAGAATATGCCGGTAGGTGTATTTATCGAGAACCCGAAAATAGTCGAGGGACGCCAGCACCGGGGGGATCAGTTCGACCTTCTCGAGCAGGTCCAGGACCTCGCGGTTGCGCTTCGCATCGGAGAAGATGATCCGGTATGACGGCGTGTCGAACAGACTTTGAATATCGGCGCGGGTGGTCTCGAAGTCCAAAAGCGATCTGGGTTGAGGCACGGGTTTCGGACGACGGGCGATGAGATCGTCGAGCGTCTCCTCCGATACCAAATCGCCCGGTGCGAACAGCTCCACTTGATCGATGGTGTAGATTGGATAACGGATTTCAATCGGTTGCACAGCGCATCCTAATCGGGCTGAAGTTAAAGTCGAGAACGGACGCATTTTCCAGACAGTTGAATTTATACTAAAAATAATAGGGAATAGCAAACGCGCCCGATGGGCTTTGTCTGGCGTTGCGGTGTCGTCGGCGGCCTCCGACGTTAAACCATCGTCCGTGCAGACAACCTGGACCCGTGCCGATGGCGCCGATCCCATAAAAAAAAGGCGAGGCTTGCGCCCCGCCTTAGGAGGAGAGTATGAAGAAACTGCCATAGCTGATTATTGGCAATTTCAGACTGATGGTAAGTTTTAATTTTTGAATTGCAACCCAAAGAACCGCCGAGGTCCCGATCCGCATCAAACCCTTGACTTCGGGGCAAGTTCCTCCAACGGTATTCCGATTTCCTTCAAGCGGCCGATGACGCCTCGCTGCCGCGGTCAGGCCGGCCAGTCTGCTGTCCTTCCCTGGTAGGTGATCACGAACAAAATCTCCTCGATTTCCTCGTTTTCGAAATGCGCCCTGACTTCCGGCGTATCCGGCAGGGCCAGCTCCCATCGGCCGAACGGTTTTTTCCCCTGGAGGCCCGACCAGGCCGGGGTGTTACCGCGGCGCGTGCTGGCGATCCCGTCGATGGTGGCGGCCTCGCCGCCTGCGGGCGCCGTACTTTGCGCCTCGTCCGCGTAAAAATGAAGGTGGGTGATCGGCATTTCGAGCGTGCTGCCCGGGGCGTGTCCAAAATAAAGGACGACGTGCTGGATCTTGATGTTCTCGATGTGGGGGGGGAAATCCTCTCTGCGGGTCCGGAAGGTTACCGTCATGGGGGTCTTGCTCTGCCCGGGGTTGTGCAGGTGGTACCACTGGTCGGCCATTTGATGGCGGAAGCTGAAGGGTCGGTCGGCGCTCACGCGGTTGTCCAGTTGCGGGATGAGCTGCTGGCGGTAGTCGAAGCTGTCGAGGGCCGTGTACTCGATGGTGAGCAGGACGTCGGCGATGGTCGTGTAATCGAAACGGTTGGACGCTTTGGGCATACGCAGCTCCCAGCTCGTATCCACGCCCAGGCCTTCGAAGGGCAACAGCATTTCCGGCTTGGCATCGAGCTCGAAGAGGCCCGTGGCCTCGCGGGGCGAGGTCAGGGCCACCGACTGGGGACCGTGGTTGACGATCAGTTCCTGAAAAAAATCGCCCCCCACCACCACCCGGGAGGTACCGGTGGTGGATAGGGTGGCGTGAAGGCCGTGGATCGGCGGAATGAGGGCAATCACCGAGGTGCGCACGCGTTTGATGAGCCGCAGGTAGTGGCCGGGGAAATCGCGGTCGAAGAGTTCCATCGGGGTGGCGAACAGCAGGACGCCCGTTTCGCGAAAACGCTGGAACTCCACCGGCGCGATCTCCGCCAGCGATATGGTCTTGGTGAGCTGGAGCTTGCGCCGGTCGGTGTCGAAGGCGAACTGGTCGAGCTGGTGGATGTCCTGTAACAGCCGGGCTGATCCGGTCAGCCCGCGCCGGTCCGGGGTCTGACCCTCGTCCCCGCCGCCGAAGAAATCCGCGGGCGCCTCCCAGTAGTCTGACTGGATAAAGGGCGGCGGGGTCTCCTGGCGCTCGAAGGCCAGCTGCCCGGCAGCCACCTGGGCCAGCGCGGTGGCCTCCTGCAGGAAATAGGCGTAAACGCCTTCCAGGACGTTGCTCATCCAGTCGTAGAGCTCGACGTTGGTGAACTTGTTGGCCAGAAAGTCCACCACCTCGCGGGCGTGCTCGAGCTGCATCTCGGCGATGACGCGCTCCTGCTCGACCACGCGCACGTGGTCTTCGGCCAGCTTGACCTGCTGGGCGCCGATGCGAACGTCCTGGTCGGCAATGGATTTTTGGAGCTCCCACTGCCTCATCCGTAGTTCAATCGAAGATTGAAGATTCAAGGCCTGCGCGATGGAAGAGTGCATGGCTGCAAAAGACGTGTCCGGTCTGCCGCCGCTGAAAAGCGTCATCAGTTCTCTAAGGCCGGCGCTGGCATGATGCGCTGCAGCGGCCAATGTTCGCGTAATCGCAATTGACTCCGTTTCCAGCATACCTTCGTCCAACCAACGCTGGTAAGTCGAGGCTTCGATTTGGGCCCTTGCCTTCTGCAGTTCCGCCAGCTTGACCCCGTTGCGGGCCTCCTTGACCCGCAGCCGCTGAAGGCGAATGCCGCCGCGGGCCATCTGGACGTCCTGGCGGGCCTTGAGCAGGCCGTAGCGCTCGGCGTCGCCTTTTTCGATGGCCGCCAGCAGGGCGGATTCCATCTGCTGGGCCAGCCCGGCCAGCTGTTTGGCCCGCTCGATCAAGACGGGGTAGCGGTAGGGGGTAGGTTTGAGCACGTCCAGACCGGGCAGAACCAGCTGGCCGCCGGCCCCGATCACCGGCATACCGCTGACCGTGTCGGTCGGGGCGGCGTAGGGCTCGAGCTCGCGCTGCATGCCGGCGATGTTGCGGCAGGTGCGCAGCTTGTAGAGGCTGGCTTCGGCCTTGAGCCGCAGGGCCTTCAACACCGGGTTGGCCGGGATGCAGAACGCGAACGAGGGTGAGGGGACATAGGTCGGGCGAAGCTTGGCGGCGGCGGCCACGGCCTTGACCAGGTTGCCCCGGGCGTTCCTGGCCAGTTGGGCCGTCCTGGAGGGGGACAGCCGATTGTAGCGGGCCAGATTCTGGTGGTCCTGGCGCAGGTGCTTGGGGTCGATGGCCGTCAGTCCGCTGCTGCCGCCGGCCTCCCCCGAGGCGCGCAGCTTCTTGCGCAGGACCGGCATGTCGAATTTCCCGGATGCCAGGGCCCGGCGCTTGATGCCGGTCGCCACCGAAAGGGCGCCGCGAAAATCGCGGGCCGCCCGGGTTGCGGTGCGGCGGGCCAGCGCCGCCAGACGCGCGTCGCTTTCCAGTGCGGCCACGGCCGTCGCCATGGCCCGGCGCCCCTCGCCCAGAGCCTGCGCCACTGAGCGCGGCGCCTGGTCGGCGGCTGCGGCCTCGGAAATCAGCTCCCGGGCCCGGGCAAAGCGGAGCGGCCAATCCCCCTGGCCATCGAGCTCCTTTGCCACCGCCTCCACCAGTTTCTTGAGCGCCGCGCTGTCGGTGATCCGGGCCATTTCCTGTTTGAGGTTGCCGAGCAGGGCCGCCCAGCTGTGGTCGCCGATCCGGATGTTCAGGCTGCCGATCACGTCGGCGCACCAGCGCGTGCTTTGCCGCAGCAGGGGGTCTTCGAGCAGTTCCAGCACGGTCTGGTACAACAGGCGGGCCCGCGGCACGGATTCGACGGTGTCCCGGGTAAACTCCGCGTCGGCGTAGTCCAGCAGGCAGCGGATGATCGTGAGCAGGGTGAAGCGGGTGTAGGTGTTCTGGCGCGAACCGGCGATCGCGTGCGGGTTGAGGGGGTCCTGCAGCCAGTCCGGGGCGCGCTGGAAGGAGAAGGGACCGCTCCAGGCTTCCTCCAGGCCGTAATAGATCTTGCGCTGACCGGCGGGCATACTGTGGTCGTAGACCCGCCGCAGCCAGTCCAGGGCAGCGGTGTAATGCCCGCGGCGCTGGAGCATGAGCCCGGTCTGCACCGGAAGAAAATAAAAGGCCTCCTCCAGATAGGTCAGGTTCGAGGCCGGATCGTTCTGATGGGCCTTAAGTTTTTTGCTGGTAAAAAGCCGCAGCTTCTGGAGCGCCTTCTCCGACATCGTTTCTTTGAATTCGACGTCCTTGGTCAGGCGCGGCGCCATCCGCACGGGGGCGAGGGGACGGGACAGCTTCGAAGAATCCGAAGTAAAGGTCTTCAAGCGGCATCGATAAAGGCCCCGCCCACCGCTTCCCCATAAATAGCAGAACTGACGGTCGTCGATTGCTGTCCCTGCGTTTCCGGCGATGGGCAGAATGTTATCTATTCCTGAATAAAAATTAAAAAATTGAATATCGGGCTTGCGCTGCCGGAACTGGAGGGGGTTGGCTTCGAAATCGATGGCTTCGTGGAGATCGAGACGCAACTTTCCATGGGGCTTGCCATGGGCCACGGCCTGCCAATGTGCCAGGCGCCAAGGCCCCAGTTCGCGGTCGGTGTATTCGGCCTTGAGGGCCTTCCTCACGAGCCAGCGGGAATAAAACGTCCGAACCGCATCAACAACTATTTTTTCAAACAAGCCGCTGATACCGGTCCAATCATTGCTCGTGAACATGGTCAGCAGGTTGATGTCGACATATGCGCCGCTGTCGGGCGAGATCTGGCTTAGATTGGCACCGGCCGCATCGATGAACCACCTGTTGAGCTTTCTGCTGGCTTTATGGCGGCTGGCTTCATCGTCCTTGGTAAAGCCGATTTCTTTGGGATCGCCCCAATCATTTCCAGGGGCAATTACAGCGTACCGGACGAGCGAACCGAAGCGGTAGAAGACGTAGAAGGTGCCGCTATCGGGCAAGGCAAAGGCACCGATATAATCGCCGGCCACAATGCCATGCCATTGGCCGTCGTCATAGTCACCGGGCATGTTGTACTGGCCCTCGGCTGCCCAAGGGGCTTTGTTGTCGGCATCGCAGCTCCCGAAAAAGCGGAAGCGGATGGTTTTGTTCTCCTTGACCACCAGGGCGGCATTGTTTTTTTCGAACTCGATAAAAGCCTTCAGGTCCAGGCTTTTGCCGCGGGCCGCGCCGAGCAGGAGCCGCCACTCGGCGTCCTCCCAGTCATCCCCGCTTTTTCCCAGGCGGCGCACGAACAAGGCCCCGTCCCCCATCTTTACCACCAACTGGGGCGGCAGGTTCTCGCGAAAGGTGTGGCGCACCAGAGCTGTCTTCAGCTCGTGATCGTCGTCGGGCAGCTCAAGCTCGGTGGCCTCGCCTTCCCAACGCGCGTTTTCCAGGTCATAGCGCACGAAGACCAGCTTGGCCTGGCCCTTTTGCAGGGTCTGCAGGAAAAGATAGATGTGGCGATGCCCGCTGATGTTTTTAAACGGGAGGGCACCGACCACGGCGATGACCTCGCCCGTTCCCGGCACCACCTGCCAGAAGGACTGGGCGAATCCGGTCTGGTCCTCGGGATTGTATGCCGACCAGTAGATGGTGCGACCGTGCCGGCCCCGGGCGAAGACGAAAAATTTGTAGGCTTCCCCTATGGCCTGGCCGTCCTCGAAGATACGGGCCCGGGTCTGGCAGCTGGCTTCCGGCTTCAGGTCGGTGATGTCGTTAAAGTAGGCGGCGTAATTGTCGACGGCCCGGCGCGCCCGCGCGGGTGAAAGCCGGCGGTCCTTGCGCAGTTCGCTCACCAGCCGGCGGAAGGCCGGTGTCTGTTGTCTGCGCAGGTGCGGCACCAGGATGTTTTCCGGGTAGAGGAAGACGAACATGGCCGTGCGCCATGTGGCATAGGATCCCAGCCATTGCCAGACCTCGTCGAAATCGTCGTCGTTCAGGTCGAGGTCGGGATGGGTGTCGTTCATCAGCCGGTTGCGCACCGACCAGAGCAGGCCCTGGACGGTCTCGATGGCCTGGCTGATGCGCGTGGTCTGCTGGCACCCGTCCGCCTGCAGGTCGATCAGCAGGCGGTCGCCCAGCCATTTGGCCCTGGCGGCCGAAGACCCGTAAACCCTCTGGGTGGCCGCCTCGATCAGGGCCTCGCGCAGTCGGGGTAAAACGGTCTCTTCGCTGTCGTGGACGGCCGTCGCGAGGCCCTCGACAAGGGATTGTTTCTGCTCGATGCGCGCCGTCAGGCGGTCTTCCCAGTTCTGGCGCGCTCTGGTATTCGCCCGCCACTCGGGGAGCGGCGGCGGGGGCTGGGGGGGGAAGGTGAGCGGCGACGGATCCCGCCGTTTGAAATGCTCCGGGCCGAGCAGGATGTCAGCCTGCATCTCCTCCTGGCGCCAGGCCTCGAACTGGGCCTGCTTGTGGACCTGGGTCAGGATGCTGTAGGCCTCGCCCCATTCGGCGGCGAGCACCGGGTTTTCGCCGGCGGCAAGGGCCCTGATCCGGAGCAGACGCCGGAGGGCTTCCAGGGGCAGGGCCAGCGCCTCGAGCTTAGAAGTGATGTCCTCGCCCTCGGCGTGCTGCTGTTCATAATCGAGAAGCTGCTGGATGTCGGCCGACGGAAAGGTTTGGTCGACGATCGCATCGAGGCCATCGACTTCCGAGGCCGCGGCCTCGCGCTGGCTTTCAAGCGCCTGCAGGTGCTGATCGACCCACTGGCGCCGGCTCTGCCATAGATCGAAGGCCGGGTTTCCCGGCTGGGGGTCCACCAGATCGGCCGGGCCGATCAGGTCAGGGTCGATGTGGGGAGGAAGGTCCTCCGTCGGGTTCTCCGGCCAGTCCTGGCGGTGCCAAAGGGTTTCGAGATGGGCCCGGCGCCAGGTCAGGAGCAACGTTTCGGGGCCGTCGGCCAGGGGGTTGCGGTTGGTGTCGACGAGGCCGAAAAGGTTCTCGAGGATGGCTTCATCGATTGCGGGTGGATCGGCATCGGGGTCCAGGAAGAGGGCATCGAGCTGGTCGGGCCGGTTTTCGGAAAGGCCGATGCCGAGGCGCTCCGCCAGGGTCGCGCGCGTCTCGTCTTCGGCCGTGCGCGCCAGCCGCAGTTCGTCGTAGGAAGTGCCCAACTGGCCCAGGAGGGTGGTGTACGCCGCGAGGGCGTAAGCGCGTTCGGCGGCTTCCAGGGCTTCGGCCGCGCCGGATCCGGCCGCGGGCAGGTTCTGGGCCGCCAGGTAGCGGCGCAGCACCTCGATACCGATGCGCACCTGGCGGACCTTGTTCTCCATTTCGTCACAATTGGCCGGCAGGGCGCCAAAGGGCTGGTGGAACTGCGCGGTCAGAAATTGCAGACCGACAGGCTTACCGTCGTTTTCGATGTGATCGATGGTGTAGTCGAGCAGGTCGGCCAGGTAGGCCAGCGGGCTGACCGCGGATTCACAGTCTTCGCACCCACACCTTGGCGCGCCGATGCGCACGCCGGGTCCTTTCAGCAGGGAGGCGGTATCGACGCCATTGACGGACTCGAGCCCGATCTGGACGGCCATGTTGGAAAGCAGCTTGGCGTGGGCCCGTCCCTTGACGAACATCTCCATGGCTTTGACGTCGCCCAGGCGTTCATGGGCCTGTTCCACCACCCGCGAGCGCGGGACGGCCGCCATCGCAACCGGATCGGTGATGCCCGCAGCGACAAGCGCCCGGTTGATTCCCACATCGCCGGATACCGTATCGAGCTGGGCGTGGGCGTCCAGCAGTCGAACCGCTTCGGTGGAGGGCGGGACCGGGGGGGTGGCCTGCCCGCCCAACCAGGAAGCGAGACCGCCCAGGCCGCGGATGTCGGCCAGGGTGCGGATGTTTTCCTGTTCCAGGGTTTGGGCCAGCGCATCGGGCAGTTCGATATCGAGGTCGCCGATGCCGGGGGACACCGTGCGGGGTGTGGCGACGGGAACCTTCAATGTCACGAGCTTGTCGGTGTCCACCACGACGGCGACGTTCTCGCGATGAATGTCCTGCCCCTGGGGATCGGCCACCCGCAGTTCGATTGTCCGCCGGCGCTCGGATTCGCCCGCATCCGGCGGCAGGTCCACACGGATTCCAAACAGGCCCTCCGCATCGCTGACGTCGTAGCCCAATGCGTCTTCGCGGTTGGTGCGATCGGTGCTGGCCACGCTGTAGCCGGCCAGGGTTTCGCCGGTGTCCGCGTTCACGAGCCGGCCCACCACCTGATGGGGCGTGAAACGCTCGCGGCGGCGTGCGGCCCGGTGCTGGAGAAGCCGATCCAGGCGGGCCTTGTCTGCGGATAGGCTGCGGCCCGAGCTTTCAGGCACGATCCGGGCGTCGATGGCCCGGGCTACGGCCTGCGCAAAGGCGTCGGGGTCGTCGAAGAGCCCGTCGTCCTCCGTCTGCAGCCCCTGACGCAGGGCCGCGAAGATACCCGTTTCCGATAGATTGGTCGCCCGGGCGATAGCGTCGGCCTGCCGCATCAGATCGAGCCGGTCGCGGTCCACACCAATCGCGCGCGACACAAAGGCAAGCTGCTCGTCGGTTAGCCCGGCCACCTCGGCCGAACCGGTTTCCGCGGCCACCCGGGCCTGGATTCGCTCCCATTCCGAAAGCCGGGTTTGGTCGGGCGCATCGACCGTCGCGTCAATCGTCTCCTCCGGCCCGGCACCAAAGTGTATCTCGGATGCCCCCATGGGCTGGCCCGAGCGGTCGAACACGCGGACCTGCAGATTGACCGGACTTGGGGCCGCCCGCCCCTCGCGGTTGAGGCGGCGGGTTTCATCCAGCGTGTAGTTGATGCGGTAGGACCCGGAGCGGTCGGTGGGCGCCTCACCCAAAAAAGTGGTGGATTGCCAGCCGACTTGGAAAAGCTGAACATTGGCGCCAGAGACCCTGCGG
>JAAUYG010026025.1_pt1 | contig 51210 bp, 41 predicted proteins | sample 7278091 | NCBI WGS metagenome assembly JAAUYG01 (sample SAMN14350201, study PRJNA611818) | marine sediment metagenome | isolation source: surface marine sediment (0.6m) | place: French Polynesia: Moorea | collected 2018-08 | reverse complement strand
ATTATTTAAAAAAAATTATTGCCAAATTTTCCGGGTGTAGAATGGTTTCTTCGCATTCCGAGTGTAAAGCTTCACCCGCCATCATAAGGAGCCGATGATCGATCGATCCTTATGATGGCGGATGAAGCTTTACACTCGGAATGCGAAGAAACCATTCTACACCCGTAAAATTTGGCAATATTTTTTTTTAATAATCTACCAAAAATATAAAGCACTCAGATACGTGCTCGCAACAGCCGTCGGATTCGATCACTCCTCAAACCAGCCGCCCAAAGCCCAGGAGGCAATTGACCGCGGGCCGGGGCACGCAGGCCGCATCGAACTGATACCCGGCGAGCAGCAGGATTTTCATCCCTTCATGGCCGGCATACAGGCCCACGAGGCCCTTGGCCTCGATGACTTCCGGTCCCGGGTGGTTGACGCCCCGGGCTTCTGGGTGACGACATCGAATACCGGCGCAGCCTCCTCCTGGGCCACGGGGCGGCCCGCCAGCAGCCACGAACGGGCATGCAGGCTCTTAGACCGAGGCAGACGCAGCAGCCAGTCGTAGACCGTCAATTCGATTTTCTGCAGTTTGTCCTCTTTTCCCATTCGCGGCGGCACTTTCACAGAGGCGCCAACCGGTGGGCACACGCCGTCAGGTTTCCAATTCGACCCTCAAGCCGAAGTCTCCGGATCCGCAATAGGATCAGAGTCAGGTGAAGTCGCCTCCCGGCGAGGCTGCGGGTATCAACACCTCCTCGTCGGCAGACCCCGAGTAGCCGATGGCGCTGTCGTCTTAGGTCATTGGCACCGCACCGTGCTTGACATACAGATCGAAATCCTGACCGGCCGGGCCATTCAGGGTGACCCCAAGGTTGGCGCCGGGGCTTACCATACAGTGGCAGGTATCGTAGTGGCAGGTATCGCCTTTTTGGAAAGACAGCCGCCGGCCGGCTGGCGATCGACCCTGGCCACGGCCGCATCCACCTTGCCGAAGCCGAACCATCAGTCATTGGCCAATTCGTTGTAGCGCTGTCTCAACTGGCGGTAGCGCATGGTCGACCGCTCGGCCTGCTGGTTCAGACGTTCATTTTCAGCTTCGAGCCGCCCGACCCTCTTTTCCAAGGCGGCGCAGCGCTTGTCCGTTTTCGGCGGCTGTACATCATCCAGGTTTGTCGGGGGGGCGACCACCAGGGGTTTGGCCACGCCATGTAAGGCCGCGGGCCGGCCGACCTTGGGGGCCCGGGGCAGCCGCGGCTTGGGTCCGACCTGCGGTGGGGGCATCCGGAAACTTTTGCTCTTTTTGGTTGGCCGCGCTGTATCGGCTTTGCCGCTGGTTTCGACAACCACCTCGACCACTTTCCCCGTGGCATCCAACTCGCGTTTGGTAGCGATCGCCACCCGAATCTCGCCTTCGCAATAATCAAGGGCCTGGCGCACGGCGTCACGCGTCGGCCCATCGATTCCATCACCAGCGACTTCAATGTAAGCAAACAGGTTTTGGGCCGCCGCCAGATAGCGTCCTTCTTCGTAATGGCGTTTGCCCCTCTGGTAGTAATCATCGACCGACCCTGCCAGCACGGGTACCTGCAGCGAAAAGACCACACAGAAACACACCGCGCCCGGCACGATGGCGTCACGGATAGACTTATAAATACGCATTACGCCCTCCTTGGATTTACGGCAATTTGGGTTTGACGGTCGCGTCCTGCGTGGCGGCCGGACTTTCGGCCTGGGTCGAGATGGTCCGCTCGGTCACACGTGTGCCAAACGGTTTGTCCTTGATCACTCCGATCGCGATCAGAATGGTGGCCATCAGGATGAAGAAAAGCCCAGGGGAGGCACTCACCAGATCGGCCTTGCCGCCCTTGAACCCGGCACTGAACTTGAAGTCGCCGCTGACGCCTTTGACCAGCAGATCGTGGCCCAGCCGCGCGATCAGGTAGCCGATCACCAGTACGGCCAGTTTGAAAAGGATGAGGCTGCCCACTGTGACCACATGGTACCAGATTGCTCCTGCCGCCCGCGGATCGAGTCCTGTTGACAAGTCCATCCTACCCCTCCTTACCTTGTTCAGATGGTTCCGGTTCCAAAACCCTCGGCACTCTCGTCAGCGCTTTGACGACCGGGCCCGGTGGGAGGTTTTATTGGGCATTCCGCAATCGTCCGCGAAAGACACCTGAACGTTTCGTGTTCGCACTTCTTGGTGCTGACAGGTTGTCGCTCTTCAGGCGGTCCGACAGCTTCGGGTCCTCCGTTGGATATTGACGCCGAGGGGACTCTTTTGGCCCCCTTGCCGGATTGACTTCCGTAAAAACGGTCAATCATTTTCCCACCGGTCCGGTGCCCGGACCGGCCCATCTATTCTTCGAGTTCGACCGTCAGCTCGAAGTCTCCGGAACCGCGGTAGGATCTGACCAAAATGAAGTAGTCTCCCGGAGATGCCGCGGGTATCACCACCTTCTCGTCGGCGGACCCCGAGTAGCCGATGGCATCGTAGTCTTCGGTGGTCGGCGCCGCGCCGTGCTTGACATACAGATCGAAATCCTGACCGGCCGGGCCGTTCAGGGTGACCCCAAGGTTGGCGCCGAGGCTCACCTTATAAAGCCGGGTATCGCCTTTCTTGGTGAGACGGCCGGCGGCTGCCGCCCGCAGATCAACCTTGGCCACGGCACGCTCCGGAAGCAATTCCACGGCACGCGCCACGGCCTGGGCAGCATTCACCTTACCGGATCCGAACCATTCCGAATGACCGTTCGCATCGTAGGTGCCCTTGCGGTGGTTGAGCACCGGGTCCGGCTGCGTGTCCTCGATCTTGTCGGCGGTTTCCTGGAGGATCTGCTTGACTTCGCGTGCCGTCAGCTGCGGGTTGGCGGAAATAACCAGCGCCGCCACGCCGGCCACCAGCGGGGTGGCGCTGGAGGTGCCTCCGAAACGGCCCGTGAAGCGGCTGCCGCCCGTGAAGCCCTGGCCGAACTGTTCGTTGTCCGTGGTCCAGATGCCCCGGCCAGGGACGTTGGCCTGGGGATCGAGGGGGTGGAAATTGTTGCTCGGCGCGCAGACCGCTATCTCCTGGCCCCAGTTGCTGTAAGCCGACTTGCGGTTGAGGCTGGTCGAGGCCGCTACGGCCACCACGTCCGGATGGGCGGCGTTCCCGTTCAGGATCGCACCGGTCGTGTTGACCAGCCCATGGTCAGGATGACGCCAGACAAAGCCGGTGTTGCCCATATCCTTCAAAGGGGCATTGTAGTTGCCGGCCGCGAAAACGATCACACAGCCCTTCTTGCGCGGACCGCCGCTGGCCGCCAGGCTCTGGAACTTGTTGACCAGCAGCTGCCCGAGCGGGGCGTAGACCGGCGGGGGCCCCCAGCTGCAGGAGATGACATCCGCCCGCTGGCCGACGAAATCGAAGATTTCCCACATCATGTCATCGTCGGCGCTCAGGGGAAACCGCACGGGCATGAAGGCGCAGCCCGGGGCAATCCCCACCACGCCGTTCCCGTTTTCTTCGGCCAGGGCCACGCCCGCGCAGGGTGTGCCGTGGTAGTCGCCTTCCGCTGTAACCGGGAAAGGATTGGCATCCCCGTCCACGTAGTCTTTCGGGTGGACAACCTTCCCGGTGCCCCCGAAATCGGGATGTCCCAGGTCAAAACCGTCGTCCAGCACCGCGATCACGATACCGCGTACGCCGCGGGTCACGTCCCAGGCATCGACGGCGGCGACGTCCGCGTCGGCATCGAGCTCGGCCCCTTCCCAGCTGCGCAGATGCCACTGGCGGTTGAAGAGGCTATCGGTGGGGATGTAGGAACTGCGAAAGCGGTTGACGAGGTTGGGCTCGGCATACTGCACCGATTTGTTCGCGGCCAGTTCATTGGCGACTTTGATGGGATTTTTCCCGGCCGCCCGGGTCACGAGCACAAGGAAGGTGTTGGACATGGCTTCATATTCTTTGATGATGCGCACCCCCGCCTTGGCTAGAATCGACTCGATGGTTTTCCGGGTGACGCGCGGCCTGAATGCGACCACGATCCGGTCGGTAAGATAATAGCGCGTGTTTTTATCGCCTCGGGGCCGGTAGGCATGATGGGCAATACCGTCCATTTCTGCGGATCGCAGGCGATCCATGGCCGCATCCCGCGCCTCCGGGTCCACCCGGACCTTGGCGATGCGGTTCCTGACCGGCTTGACTTCCTGGACCCCGCCCAGTTCGCTGACACGCTCGAGTTCTTCCGCGTCATGGACGATGATGGTGAAAAATTCCTCTTCCTTCTCCAGCTCGATCTTGCGGCCGCCGCGCCACAGGTAGCGACCCGTGTTTTTCTTAGAAGCCATGGTGTACCTCCTTCCCGGACCTTGTCCGGCCGTAGGGAAACGCTTTAAAAGGTGATTGGTCGATGTTTGATCGTCGCCTGGTTTTTCGAAACGATTGGCATTGAAAACGCATCAAGGGGTCCGGAAGGTGGCCAGTGCAGGAATTGCCGGCAATGCGTCTTTAGTTCCTCGGCGGTAAAAGGCCATCGCAGATAATCGTCGGCACCGTCGTAAAAGGCGGCAATCGCCATGGATTCCGAACTGCTGCGCGCAATGAGAACGATTGGAAGGCGCGGATCGCGCCTGCGGATAGCGGATAACCACGAGACCGCCTTGTCCGTGGCCTGGCCGTCGGCCACGCAGAGCGCCACGGCCGGTACGTGTCGTTCCATCTGGATCGCGCCCTGCTGCATATCCCCGGCGGGCACGGGGTGCAAATCGGCATCGGCGGCCAATTGCAGCACCCGCTGAAGGAATTTACCCGACCCACCGGCAATCATGATCCTGGGCCGCTTCATTCGAAACCTCCACCTGTTGCTGGGTGATCACATAAAGCGTGCAGTCGCCGTGAGCTTCCTGAAAGAGATAAGCGCCTTGAGGGAACGGGGCCGTTCCGGCGTGAAAGATCCAGGTGTCAGGATGTGCATAACAATAAAAGAAGATTCGCGCGTGCAGGATGACGCTTCCGGGAAACCAAACGACGATAGGAAAAAAAATAAAGCAGAATACATGCCAAAGCAATCCTCGCCGGGCACAAGCCACAACCAGCCGTTATTACGGTTAAATGAAAAGGTGTCCCGGATGCTTCGACAGCGCCGGCGGGATTATTCTGCACACTGCATTTACAAACGATCCACATTCGTGCAAATAGAATATACATATGATACGCAGCGGCCACGGGGACACAGGCGCCGGGCAGAAGAAGTCGAAGGCCCCGCGGGCGGTCAGGCCATTGAAAGGATGCCCTGCGGCCTGGTCAGTCACGGCTCGCCGCATGAATGGCAGGAGATGGATATTATGGTAACGGCGGAAGAATTAAAAGCGGCCGACGGCATATTGGCCGAAGCCAAGGTCGACCTGCCCGTTTTCGAAAAAAGTGAATTGATCGAGGCCACGGCCTGGGGGAAAGATTTCAGTTTCGAACAGATCAAGAAACTGGCCCGCTACATGGATCTCTACAAAGTCCAACGCAAGGCGATTATTTTCAGCGAAGGCGAGAAAAAGGCCTATCTGGTCCTGATTGCCCGCGGTCACGTGGATGTCATCAAGTTCGACACCCACAACAAGCCCAAGAAAATCACCACGCTGGGCCCCGGCAAGACCATCGGTGAGATGAGTCTGATCGACGGCGAGCCGCGGTCGGCCTCGGTCGTGGCTGCCACGGATGCCTCTCTGCTCGTGATGACGGCGGTCCATTTCAATGAGCTCAACAAGGCCCTGCCCGGCATCGGACTCATCCTGGCGCTTAAGATCGCCAAGCAGATGAGCCAGTATCTGCGCCTCACGAGCGGCCGGCTCATCGACCATCTGGGGGAATAACGCCGCCTCCGGGAAAAAGGTTCCCTGTTCCAGGTTCAGGGCTTCAAGGATCTTTTCGATTTTAACTTCTGAACCCAACTTTTTTAAACTCAGAACCCAGAACCTTCAGACTTAGACCCCCCTTACCAACGAACCCTGAACTTCCGAACCTCGACCCCGATTTGTCTTGACTTGGCTGTCTGATAATGCAATCAAATATTTAATCAAATTTTTGATTTTAACAACAGGACGACGAGTGACGACAGACACCACGGCAGCGGGCAAACGGCGCAGCGCAGGCGATCACACCCGCCGCGCCTATGATGGCATCCGCAACCTGATGCTGCACAATGAACTGCCTCCCGGCCAGAAATTCTCTTATCGCGATCTGGCCGAACGTCTGGGCATGAGCCCGACCCCGATCATCCAGGCCCTCAAATGGCTTGAATATCAGCAGCTCGTTCGCCATGAGCCGCATCGGGGTTATTTCACGGCACCCATCGACCGGCAGGAGGTGCAGGAAGTCTATGAAACCCGTGAGTTGATTGAATGCGCTCTGCTGGGCGCGGCCCTCAAACGCATCGACCCCAAAGAGCTCCTGGTCCTGAAGCGGGCACTGGCCGCGCACCTGAAAGCCTCGCGCGCGAGATACCTGGCGGAACGGCTCATCAAGGACAGGGACTTCCACCTGACCCTGGCCGCCCTTTCCGGCAACCGCATCCAGACCCGAATCCTGGCCGACCTGTTCGATCTCCTCTACCTCAAATACAGCGGCAGCATCCTGTTCACCACATCGATGGAATCGGCCGATACCGACCATCGGGAACTTTACGGGAGCATTGCCGCCGGGGACCTCGGGACGGCCCGGCGCACGCTCTCGCGTCACATCCGACGCGTTAAACGTCACGTCCTCGATGGCCTGACCCGCATGAGCGCGGCCAAAGGCAAGGCCGGTCTGTGAACCCGGCCGCGGCATTCAACGGGCCTCCCGCGGGCGGTCTCATCCGGACGGCAACAGGAGCAGAACCTTGGCGCTGACCCTCATGGAAGGAAACGAAGCGATCGCCTGGGGGGCCCTTAAAGCCGGCTGCCGGTTTTTCGCGGGTTACCCCATCACGCCGGCCACCACCGTCTACAACGCCATGCTGCAGCGCCTGCCACCTGCCGGCGGCATCTGCCTGCAGGGCGAGGACGAGATCGCCTCGATCGGGTTCTGCCTGGGCGCTTCCATGGCCGGCCACAAAGCGATGACGGCCACTTCCGGCCCGGGCATCAGCCTCTACAGCGAGCAGATCTCGTTTGCCGTGGGCAGTGAAATCCCGATCGTGATCGTGGACGTCCAGCGGCTGGGGCCGTCCACCGGTTCGGCCACGCGGGGCGCGGACGGAGACATTCAGTTTCTGCAGTGGGGCAGCAGCGGCGGTCTGCCGGTGATCGTCCTGGCGCCGGTGGACGTGCGCGACTGCATCGTGCTCACCATGCAGGCCTTCAACCTGGCCGAGCGCTTCCGCTGCCCGGTGTTCATGGCCGCCAACAAGGAGATCGCCATGACCCGCGAGACACTCGATCTCGAGGCCCTGGATCTCCCGGCGGTGGAAACGCGCAGCATGGCCGACCCGGATGCGCCTTTTGCGCCTTTTGCCGCCAGTCCACACGCACCCGTACCGGCGTTTCTGCCCATCGGCGGCAAACGCCTCGTGCGGCAGACCTCCTCCACCCACGGTCCGGACGGCTACATCACCACCGCGCCCGAGTTGATCGCCGCCAACCAGGACCGTCTGATGCGCAAAATCTTATCGGCCGCAGACGCGTTCACCTTCTACGACTGCGAGGAAGCGCCCGGCGCACGGACCCTCGTGATCAGCTACGGCGTCACGGCCCGGGCGGTAAGCGACGCCATCGCCCGACTGGCCGCCGGCGGGAACCCCGCATCGCTTCTGATCCTCAAAACCCTATGGCCGGTGCCGGAGGCATTGCTGCGGGCCAAGGCGGCCGCCTACGAGCGCATCGTGGTGATCGAAATGAACATGGGCCAGTACGTACGTGAAATTCAGCGCATCCTCGCCCCCCGCGACATCGTTTTCTACGGTCAGATGAACGGCGAGTTGATCCGTCCGGAGAAGGTCCAGGAGGTGATCGCCCATGGATAGTCTGCTTAACCGCGAACGCCCGCTCGTCTTCTGCCCGGGATGCGCCCACGAACGCGTGGTCGCTGCCCTCGATCAGACCTTGCAGCGACTGGCGCTGTCCGGCGACCGGGTCGTGATCGTATCCGACATCGGCTGCTCGGGGCTGTTCGACACCTTTTTCAACACCCACGCCTTTCACGGCCTGCACGGACGGGCCCTGACTTACGCCACCGGGCTCAAACTGGCCCGGCCCGAGCTGCAGGTCATCGTCACCATGGGCGACGGGGGGCTGGGTATCGGCGGCGCCCACGTACTCAGCACCTGCCGCCGCAACATCGACCTGACGCTCCTCGTACTGAACAACTTCAACTACGGGATGACGGGCGGCCAGTGTTCTTCGACCACGCCGCCCGAAGCCCGGGTGGGCTCCGGCTTCCTGAACCGGCTCGAAAAACCGATCGACATCTGCCAGGTGGCCGGCAGCGCCGGGGCCGCGCATCTGACGCGCATATCGACCTACGATGACGGTCTGATCGATCGGATGATGGACGCCATCCAATTCAAGGGCTTTGCGCTGATGGACATCTGGGGCGTCTGTCCCGGGCGCTACGCGCGCGGCAACAAGCTCTCCCCGGCGAGTATCGAGACCGAACTGGCCCAGCGGCCGCCGGTGGACCATTTTCAGCGGCAGAACACGCGCGCCGAATACGGCGCCCACTACCGCGACGAGGCCGCCCGGCTGGAACCGGCCGCAGGCCCCCTGCGGGTCGAGCCCCGTCACAAGCCGCCTACAGAGGCGCGCTGCGAGGTGATCCTGCTGGGCCGCGCGGGCCAGCGCATCGTCACGGCCGGTGAACTCCTGTGTCTGGCCGGAGCCACGGCCGGCCTCCATGCCACCCAGAAAAACGACTACCCCATCACCGTCCTTCGCGGCCATTCGGTGAGCGAGATCGTTCTGGCCCGGGAGGCCATCGGTTTCACCGGCATCGACCGGCCCCGGGCGGTGATCGCCCTGGCCGCCGAAGGTGTGGCCCGGCGGCGCCGGATGCTGGCCGCCCTGCCCGCCGATGCGCTCGTGCTGCGGGCTCGCGGCGTGGCGCTTCCGGAAACGGCCGCAACCGTCGTGGATATCGATCTTAAGACGAACCGGGTCAAGGCCCCGGACTGGGCCCTGGCCACCCTGGGCGTCCTGGCCCGACGGGGCGAAGTCATAAGTGCCGACATGCTGCGCAGCGCATTGGCGCTGCGATTCAAAGGCCGCGTACTCGAAGCGGCCCTGGCCGTGTTGGAAAAAGCTGTAGACTGATGCGTCACCTGCGGTAGGGTTTTTATTCCTTCGTTCTTCGCCGAGCATCGGTGGCAGGTTCGGGCACAAGCGTGTCGGCCTGTTTGAGCGCAGCGCGTCCCGGCACACGCCAGGCCAGAAACCGGCTGATGACTTCACCAAGAGTGAGTTGATAGAATCATATCATTCAACAGAGGGAGATAAGCGTGGATTTTGCACTGCCCAAAGATCTGGAGATGCTGCGCAAGGCGGTTCGCGAATTTGCCGCCAAGAAGATCGCGCCTCATGTGGACGCCTGGGACGCGCAGCACCACTTCCCCTACGAGGAAGCCATTTTGCCCATGGCCGAACTGGGCCTCTTCGGCACTGTAATTCCCGAAAAATACGACGGCGAGGATATGGGGTGGCTCTCGGCCATGATCGTCACCGAGGAGATCGCCCGGGTGTCGAGTTCGCTCAGGGTCCAGATCAACATGCAGACCCTGGGCTGCGCCTATACCATCTATCACTACGGCAGCGAGGCCCTGAGCGATAAATACGTGGGCCAACTGGTCCGCGCCGAGTATGTGGGCGGTTTCGGCATCACCGAACCCGATGCCGGCTCCGACGTCATGGCCATGGACTCCACGGCCGAGGACCGGGGCGATCACTGGGAACTCAACGGCACCAAGACCTGGATTTCGAATGCGCCCGTGGGGGATGTGGTCATCTACTACGCCTACACCGACAAGACCCAGGGGGCCAAAGGTCTTTCGGCCTTCGTGGTGGAGCTCAAGAACTTCAACGGCATCCGCACCACGAATCTGGACAAGCTGGGCTCCCACTCCTCGCCCACCGGCGAAATCTTTCTGAGCGGCACGCGCGTGCCCAAGGAAAATCTGATCGGCCAGGTTGGAGACGGCGCCCGGATCCTCTTCGGGTCGTTGAACCAGACGCGGCTCTCGGCCGCGGCTGGTGCCGTGGGGGTGGCCCAGGCCTGTCTGGAAACCGTATTGAAATACTGCCGGGAGCGCCAGCAGTTCGGTCAAGCCATCGGCGCATTTCAGATGAACCAGGACATGATCGCCCAGATGGCCACCGAGATCGAGGCGTCCCGGCTCCTGGTCTACAAAGCCGCCTGGGCCAAGGACCAGGGCCGTCTCAACAACGGGCTGGACGTGGCCATGGCCAAATACATGGCCGGTGAGACCGCGGTCAAATGCGCCAACTACGCCATGCGGATTTTGGGGGCCTACGGTTATTCCACCGAATACCCGGTGGCCCGGCTCTACCGGGATGCCCCCACCTACACCATGGTGGAGGGCTCGTCCAACATCTGCAAGTGGATTATTGCGTTGGATCAGCTGGGATACCGCAAGGCCAACCGCTAGGAGGAAAGCGTCATTCGCCCAATCTTGGCGTTGCACGGCGGCTCTCGGCGCTGCGGCGTACTTGGTGTACGCCTCACTTCTCAATCCTTGTGCGCCTTGACCTTGGACGAATGACGCTTTCCTCCAGTCGGGGTGTTGGCACATAGTTAAATTGGGTGGGACTGTTTGATGGAATCTGATTGGTCCAATCTCGGCGTTGCACGGCGGCCTTCGTTGCTGCGGCGTACCTGATGTACGCCTCACGCCTCAGGCCTTGTGCGCCTTGACCTTGAACGCATCACGCATCCCTCCGCTCTGGGTGTTGGCACGGCGGCCTTCGTTGCTGCAGTGAACCTGGTGCACGCCTCACTTCTCAGCGCTTGTACGCCGCATCTTGAACGAATGCTTCGCCCGTTAATCGTAGATCGGCCTTCGGCGATTTGGGGATTGTGCTTGTATCTTGATACGCATCATGCTTCCCTCCAGTCGGGGTGTTGGCACATAGTTAAATTGGACGGGACTGTTTGGTGGAATCTGATTGGTCCAATCCCGGCGTTGCACGGCGGCTCTCGGCCACGAAAAGCGACATCGACCTCCCTTCGTCCCGCGCCGAGCATCGGCGATACGGACGGATCAAGTGCGGCGGCTTGTTTGAGCGAAGCGAGTTCCGCCGCGCGCCGGCCGGCTCGGCGACGCCCAGGGTAAAGCGGGACGCGGGCGTCTTCTTTTGGTTCGTTTTCTTCCACGCGGAAGAAAATGAACAATTATACCATTGACAGTATGAAGTGCGCCGCTTGGCAGGCTTGTGAAATTAGATACAATCATTTGAATAAGATATAAGGCAGGTAGGGAATATGGATGATGACCTCGCGAAGAAAACCCAGCGCACGGCGGCCCTCTATTTCGGAGGCGTCACCGACGAAAAACCATACGAGCTCTGGAAGGCGTTCGATCCCGGCCTGGCCCGGGATCTCTCACTCTTTATCACAGGGAAGATGTACGCCCGCGAAAAGCTGCCCCACCCCACCCGCCAACTCATTACCGTAGCGGCCCTGACCGTACTGGGACGCACCGAGGAGCTCAAGCTGCACATCCAGGCGGCACTTAATGTCGGCTGTCACGCAAACGACATCGCCGAAACCATATTCCAGACCGCAGTCTACGGCGGCGTACCGGCCACCAATGCCACGCTCAAAACCCTGCGCGCGCTGCTTGAAGACCGGGGCGAATGGCCGCCGGAGAAGACCGGGGTTTAGGTGTCAGAGAGGGCGGACCCTTTCGGGCTCACCCCGTGGGGTTCAGGGTTAAAGCACCCAGCACGTGTTCAGGTGTCTGTTTTCAGGAAAGGCCACCCAAAGAGAGCGGTTGAAGGCTGAAACCCGAAACCTGACATCTTTATCCGGTTTATGAGGATCGCATGATGAACGAAGCACTGCCGATCGTGGCCGCCGGCCTGGGGGGGGTCTTTGGGGGCATGACCCTGCTATATATCGCCATCCGCATCACCTCGGCACTGACCGACCGTATGGCCGCAAGGAGCACCGATGACGGATAACCTGCCGGTTCTGCTCGCAACATCGGGGATATTCGCGCTCACCCCGGGCATGGTCTTCATGTGGCTGATCGCCTTTACGTTGATTTATCTGGCCATCGCCAAATCCTTCGAACCGCTGCTCCTGCTGCCCATCGGGTTCGGCATCCTGCTGGCCAACCTGCCGCTGACCGGCCTGATGGCACCCGGCGAAGGCCTGTTGTGGCGATTCTACCATTACGGCATCCAGTGGGAGATCATCCCCCCCCTGATTTTTCTGGGCCTGGGCGCCTTGACCGACTTCGGCCCCCTGCTGGCCAGGCCGGTATTGATCTTCCTGGGCGCCGGGGCCCAGGCCGGGGTCTACCTGACCTTCCTGGCGGCCAGCGCCGCGGGCTTCGACCTCAAGGAGGCCGCCACGATGGCCATCATCGGCGGCGCCGACGGACCGACCACCATTTTCCTGGCGTCCAAGCTCGCCCCCCATCTGCTGGGCAGCTGCGCCGTGGCGGCCTATGCCTACATGGCGCTCGTGCCCATCATTCAGCCGCCGGTGATGCGCCTGCTGACCACACGCCGCGAGCGCGTGATCCGCATGCAAAAGGGCCGCAAGGTCAGCCGGCGCGAGAAGATGATTTTCCCGGTGGCGGCCACGCTGGTCATCATCCTGCTCGTGCCCGCGGCCGCGCCCCTGATCGCCATGTTCATGCTGGGCAACCTGTTTCGCGAAGCCAAGGTGGTCGAACGGCTGACCCATGCCGCCCAGAACGAACTGCTCAACATCGTCACCATTTTTCTGGGGCTTCCGATCGGCGCCACGATGAATGCCGAACTTTTCCTGGCGCCGACGACCCTGTTTATTTTCTTTTTCGGTCTGTTGGCCTTCGCCGTCAGCACGGCCACCGGCATCATTCTGGCCAAGCTTTTGAACCTGGTGCGTCGCGACAAGATCAACCCCCTCTTAGGCGCGGCCGGCGTCTCGGCTGTCCCCATGGCCGCGCGCGTCGTTCACAAAGTGGGCGCCCAGTACGACAAGAAAAACTATCTGCTCATGTTCGCCATGGGCCCCAATGTGGCCGGTGTCATCGGCACGGTGATCGCGGCCGGGATATTCTTGACGTTGCTGGGATAGAATGGGCCATCGGACTCCGTTGCAAGAGGATTCTTTTTTAGAACCTATCTCAAAAAAAAGATCTAAGTGCCCCTGGCGGTGTTGGGTACCGACTCACAATGCTCACATACTTGGTGTATGCTCCGCTTCCTCGCCGGTTCACGTCTTGCCAGGAACCCTAATCTTTAATTTGAGATAGGTTCTATATTCGGATCACTAAAATTGGCCTCTTGATCAAGCATAACTCAGAGCAATCGTGCTCGGCGAAGGTGGTTTTAAGGTTCGTGCATTGCCTCTCCCCATTGTCCCGCGCCGAGAATTGGGGTATCGAACGGATCAGACGCGAAGACATGATCAAGGGCGGAGAGGTTCCGCGGGACCCCACCCAATGATAAACCGGACTGAATACGCCTTATTCATTTGAATTCGCAAACCTTGATCTCGAACGCCTTCCGCGATTGTCTAAGTATCGGACTTTTTACGACCTCATCTTTTCTTCTACGCGGAAGAAAATGAATGCTTAAAATACGGAACGCCATCGCCTAAACTCACAAATTTATTGTGCACTGAGGGAGGATACACCATGCCCGAGGAAATCCTGGCCCCCCTGGCGGGGAAAATCATTCAGCTCAACCTGGAGATTGGAAAAGCCGTTGAGGAAGATGAAGAAATCCTGGTGATCGAGGCCATGAAAATGGAAACCCCGGTCTTTGCGCCCTTAAGCGGCACCATCAAGGAAGTCATGGTGGACGAGGGTGACGAGGTGGAGGAAGACCAGCTGCTGGCCGTCATCGATGAATGATGGGCCGTCCGTGTGAGACCGTTTCCAAACCGGTTTAAGGAGGGCAAACATGCGACCCTATTTTGAAAAAATGGCGCCACTGGGGCACGCGTTGAAACCCGGCCAGCTCAAACAGACCGCCAATAACCAGGCGGTCTTCGAGACAGCCGAAGCTGAAATCAAGGCCGATGTCGAGCGCGTTCGCCAGGCCGGGTTCTCCACCGAGAAAATCAATGCGCGGGGGCAGATGACCGTTTGGCAGCGGCTGGACTATCTGGTGGATCCAGACACCTGGTGCCCGCTGCACACCCTCTACAACCCGGCAGCCAATGACGAGGGCACCACCAATGTGATCGACGGTCTGGCCAGGATATCGGACCGATGGGCGGTTGTCATCGGGTTTGACAACAAGGTCATGGCCGGGGCCTGGCTGGCCGGCCAGTCCGAGAACATCCTGCGGGTCACCGATCTGGCCAAGCGCCTCAATCTGCCCCTGATCTGGCTGGTCAACTGCAGCGGGGCCAAGCTGCCGGAACAGGAGAAGTTCTATGCCAACCGGCGCGGCGCGGGCGCGCCCTTTTTCCGGCATGCCGAACTGGCCCAAGCCGGTATTCCCGTTCTGGCCGGAATCTACGGCACCAACCCGGCCGGCGGCGGCTACCAGGGCATCAGTCCGACCGTGCTCTTTGCCCACAAGAACGGCAATATCGCCGTGGGCGGGGCCGGCATCGTGAGCGGCATGGCCCCCAAGGGCCACTTCGACCTTGAGATGGCCGAGAGCCTGATCAAAAAGGCCAAAGCCTTCAAGACCAAGCCCCCGGGGTCGGTCAAGACCCACTACGACGAAACCGGCTTCTTTCGCTACGTCTTCGAGGAGGAAAAAGATGTCCTCGACGGGTTGAAAGCCTATATGGCCGATCTGCCGGCCTACCACCCCCGTTTTTTCCGGGTGGCCGAACCTTGCGACCCGGCCTTCCCGGTGGAGGACATCTACCGGCTGCTGCCGATGGCGCCCAAGCGGGTCTATGCCTTTGAAGAGGTGCTGGCACGCCTGGTGGACGGGGGCGAGCACATGGAATTCCGTCCGGGCTACGGCCCCGAGGTCTACACCGGCCTGTGCAAGATCGACGGGTTTCCGGTGGCCTGCATCGGTAACCGCCAGGGCTACCTCGGCAAGGGCTATCCCGAATATGCCGACTACCCCGGATTCGGCGGTAAACTCTACCGCCAGGGGCTGATCAAGATGAACGAATTCGTAACCCTGTGCGGCCGGGACCGGATGCCGATCGTCTGGTTTCAGGACACCACCGGCATCGACGTCGGCGACGCCGCCGAAAAGGCCGAACTCCTGGGCCTGGGCCAGTCCCTGATCTACTCCATCCAGCAGACCGACGTGCCCATGATGCTTGTCGTGCTGCGCAAGGGCACGGCCGCGGCCCACTATGTCATGGGCGGTCCCACGGCCAACCGTCACAACGCCTTTACACTCGGAACCGCTGCCAGTGAGATTTATGTGATGCACGGGGAGACGGCGGCGGTGGCGACCTACGCCCGTCGGCTGGTCAAGGAAAAAGACGCCGGGCGGGCGCTGGACGAGGTGGTGGACAGGATGAACGCCCTGGCCGATGACTACCACGACAAGTCCCGGCCGTTGTTCTGCGCCCACAACGGCCTGGTGGACGAAATCGTGGCCATCCGGGACTTGCGCCGCTATCTGGAGGCCTTTGCCGGCAGCGCCTACCAGAATCCCACATCGATCTGCCCCCAGCACCAAATGATCCTGCCGCGCATTGTCAGGGGCTAGGGCTTGTAGACGGCGGGTCGATCGGGCCGATATCCGCCAGGGAACACCGGCGGCTGCAGGCGATATCACCGCACTTCGTGGTGTCCGGTCGAATCATTCAGGTGACCTGACCGGACGGATGTAAGTGCCCATGCCGCATGGCGCCCGCGGTTCACTGGTCAACGCGACCGCTGCCGGACATCGCATGCCGGCCGGCCGCCTCCCCGGTCCCGCCATCCGGCATGAAACGCATTTGCGACCGGGTTTTCGCAAAGGTACGGGTTGACTTGTCAAATGCGAATAATTATCAAAAAGTATTGAATATTAAATTGATCAAAAAACAGCGATTGAATGATCGTCGATGGCATCCTCCGGGTACGTAGGACGTTGCGCCAACCAAGAGCCGAATTATCTTTGAAACATTCAAGACAAGTTGGTCGCCGCAGGCAGATGGGCAATTTGCCGAGGCGGCGCATCCATTTCGATCGCGTACCATCGATTCACCTCGTCAACACCATTGGCCGTTAGGCACCAAATCATTACGCTGCATTTTTACGGAGCATCCGAATTCCAAAACAAAAGGAGGCAACGCCATGACCGAAGCAAGCAAGTGCCCGGTGACGGGTAGGACGTTCAGCCGCATTGCCGGAGGCGGCACATCGAACCGGGACTGGTGGCCGAACCAGCTGAACCTCAGGATTCTGCATCAGCACTCGCGCAAGGGCAACCCGATGGGTGAGACCTTCGACTACGCCGAAGAATTTAAAAAACTCGACCTGGCGGCGGTGAAGCAGGACCTCTACGCCCTGATGACCGACTCGCAGGATTGGTGGCCGGCCGATTACGGTCACTACGGGGGACTCTTCATCCGGATGGCCTGGCACGCCGCCGGCACCTACCGCATGGGTGACGGCCGCGGCGGGGGCGGAACAGGCAACCAGCGTTTTGCGCCCCTGAACAGCTGGCCCGACAACGTGAATCTCGACAAGGCCCGTCGTCTGCTCTGGCCGATCAAGCAGAAATACGGCCGCAAGATTTCCTGGGCCGACCTTTTTATTCTGGCCGGCAACTGCGCCATCGAGTCGATGGGGTTGAAGACCTTCGGTTTCGGTGGGGGGCGTGCGGACATCTGGGAGCCCGAAGAGGACATCTACTGGGGGGCCGAGGACGAATGGCTGGCCACGAGCGACAAGCCCAACTCCCGCTACAGCGGCGAGCGCGATCTGGAAAACCCTCTGGCGGCCGTGCAGATGGGCCTGATCTACGTGAATCCGGAAGGCCCGGACGGCAACCCGGACCCGGTCGCCTCGGGCCGTGACGTCCGCGAAACCTTCGCGCGCATGGCCATGAATGACGAGGAGACCGTGGCGTTGGTGGCCGGCGGGCACACCTTCGGCAAGTGCCATGGCGCGGGCGATCCCGCCCATGTCGGTCCCGAGCCCGAAGCTGCGCCCATTGAGGAGCAAGGCCTGGGCTGGAAGAGCAGCTATGGCAGCGGCAAGGGCGGTGATACGATCAGCAGCGGCATCGAGGGTGCCTGGAAGCCGAACCCGACCCAATGGGACATGGGCTATCTCAAAGTGCTTTTCAAATACGACTGGGAACTGGTCAAGAGCCCGGCCGGCGCGAACCAGTGGCTGGCCAAGGATGTGGACGAAGAGGACATGATTGTCGACGCCCACGACCCGTCGAAAAAGCACCGGCCGATGATGACCACGGCAGATCTCTCACTGAAGTTCGACACACGTTACGAGCCGATCGCGCGGCGCTATCTCGAAAACCCCGAAGAATTTGCCGACGCCTTTGCCCGGGCCTGGTTCAAGTTGACCCACCGAGACATGGGCCCCCGCGTGCGCTATCTCGGCCCGGAGGTTCCGGAAGAGGAACTGATCTGGCAGGACCCGGTGCCCGCGGTCGATCATGAACTTATCGATGCCCAGGACATCGCCGCGCTCAAGGGTCAGATCCTCGCCTCGGGCCTGCCAATCTCGAAACTGGTCGCGACCGCCTGGGCCTCGGCCGCCACCTTCCGTGGCTCCGACATGCGCGGCGGGGCCAACGGGGCCCGCATTCGTCTGGCGCCGCAAAAGGACTGGGAAGTCAACCAGCCGAGTCAACTGGTCGAAATCCTGAGCACCCTCGAGGGCATCCAGACGGCGTTCAACGAAGCGCAAACCGGCGGCAAGCGGGTCTCGCTGGCCGATCTGATCGTACTGGGCGGGTGTGCGGCCGTCGAGCAGGCCGCCCGGAGTGCCGGCCACGACGTGACCGTGCCCTTCGCGCCGGGTCGTACGGATGCCTCGGAAGATCAAACCGACGCGGTGTCCTTCAACGTCCTCGAGCCGAAGGCCGACGGTTTCCGCAACTACCAGAAAAAAAAGTATGCGGTCTCGGCCGAGGAGATGTTGGTCGATCGGGCGCAATTGCTGACGCTGACAGCCCCTGAGTTGACGGTTCTTCTCGGCGGCCTGCGCGTATTGAATGCCAACGTCGGGCAGTCCCAACACGGCGTCTTCACCCAGCGGCCCGAGGTGCTCACCAACGACTTTTTCGTGAATCTGCTCGATATGAACACCACGTGGCAGCCGACCGCGGAATACGAAGACGTGTTCGAGGGGCGTGATCGCACGACAGGCGAGCGCAAGTGGACCGGCACCCGCGTCGACCTCGTCTTCGGTTCGAACTCCCAGCTCCGGGCGCTCGCCGAAGTCTACGGTAGTGAGGACGGCCAGGCAAAGTTCGTGCAGGATTTTGTGGCCGCTTGGGACAAGGTCATGAACCTGGACCGCTTCGATCTTGCCTGATCACCGGGCGGACGCCGTCCCCCGTCCCGGATGCGTGTCCTGAAAGGACACTGCGGATTGATGGGGAAACGATGCGCACCCGGCCTGGGCCGATCCTGCGAACACCCGCCTCAACGGCACGACGCACCGCAGCGCGGCGTTTCATTCGGATCTGAAACGCCGCGCTTTTTTGCATGCGCCGTCGGCGGATTTCCCCCAAGACGCCCCTTTTCAAGGACAGCGGGCGGACAGGCTTTCGACCGGGGTAAATTCCGCCGCCGGTCTATTCGGAGGTCGCCGGCAGGGTCTCCCGGATAAACAGGGCCGCCACCAAGGCGATAAGGGCCAGGCCCACATACAGCATGAAGGCCCGCGAATAGGCCGCAGCCGTATAGCCGGCGGCGGCTTTTTCCTGGAATTCGAGGATGGCTCCCAAAACCGGCGGTGCCACCGCGCCCCCCAGAAATGGGAAGAGATTCACCAGTCCCACCGAAGTGCCGGCGATTTCGATCGGGAAAAGCTCTTTGGCCGACGCGAAGGCCACCACGACGACGGCGCTGCTGAACATCCCCATCAGAAAGCAGAGCAGGTAGAGGAACGGGCGGCTCATGCTGGCGGTGAAAAAGGCCAGGGGAAGGGACAAGACCAGCGTCATGACCGAAGCGAGCACGATGACTTTCTTGCGCGAGTGCCAGACGGCATCCGATATCCAGCTCAACAGGGGACTGCCCACGATCATGGCCAATGCCAGCATGCTCAGCACATTGCCGGCTTCAGCCTTGCTGAGACCATAGACCTGGATCAGGTAGGGCCCGCCCCATAACCCGCCGAAGCTGAAAAAAATGCTGCAGGTGCAGAAAAACCAGATGGCCAGGACCCAGAAAGACCCCGTGGCAAACACCATGTGCATGCCGCGCATCAGCCCGATGGTCCGGGCTTTCCCAGGCTTGCCGGATGCTTCCGGGTTGACGGACGGCAGCCCCATTTCTTCCGGCGTGTTGCGCACCATGAGCCAGATGGCCAGCGCCGCCACCATGGTGACCGCCCCGATGGCCACGAAGCTTCCCCGCCACCCGATCAGATCGCTCAGCCAGGCCAGCGGCCGCGACGCCGTGTACGCTCCCAGTCCTCCCACGGCCATAAGGATACCGGTCATGCGGGCAAAAACGGCCGCCGGAAACCAGTTGGTGATGACCTTCATGGTGGGGACGAAAAGCATGGCCACCCCCAGACCCACCAGCGCCCGGGCCAGGATCGCGAGTCCCGGCGCAGCCACCATGCCCAGAAAAACGGAGGCCATACCGGCCAGGGTGAAAAAGACGGTAATCGTTTTGCGCGGCCCCCAGGAATCCGAAAGCAGGCCCGAAGGGAGTTGCATCAGGGCGTAGGGATAAAAGTAGGCCGCCGCCAGAAACCCCAGCAGGGCGCCGCTGGTCTGGAGGTCGGCCTGCATGTCCAGGGCCACCACCGCCGGGCAAAGTCGGTGGAAATAGACCAGCAAATAACCGAAGGCCAGAAGCGAAAAAACGACCCAGCGATAGCCGCTCAGCCGTTCAGGCTTGGGGGGGGCCGCGTTGGAGGCATCCGCAGAATTGACCATATCGTGGGGTCGACCGCCTGATAAGCACGCCGCGTTCGAGGAGATGTCGAAACACCGGGCGCCCGGTTCACTTCATCGCCGGCCGCAGGTGGGGCCGCAATCACGGATTACCTCAAACCCGGCGAACAGGCAACCGCCGATCGCATCGGCTCAGGGGACGATTATGGGGCAGGGAATGGGGGGAAACCAGACGCAACGTTCAGGTGGCCGATGGAAGATGCCACCACAGGGGCAGCGAAACGGCCCAGGCGGTCATCCACCTTCCATCGGCGTAAACAGGACGACCGCATCGCCGTCCTGGAGCGGGGTCTCCCGGGCCACGCGCCGGCCGTTGACGGCGGCGATGAGATCGGTCGCGACCGGGACCCCCAGCCGGTCGAGCAGGTTCGCCACCCGGGCCCCGGCATCCAGTTCGATGGCGAAGTCTTTGCGGCCCTCCGGCGCATAGCGCCGCAGGCCCGTGAAGCACTTGACCCGGACGATCAACGCCCCTCCTCCTCGAGCCCGAGCGCGGCCAGGCGCTCGGCCGTGGGGATTCCTTCTTCGGACCAATTCTGCTCCCGATAGTATTCGTCCAGCATTTCCTCCAGGTGGCAGACCATCCCTTTGGCGGGGCCGTCCGGCAGCGGCTCGGCGGTGAGCCTTGCGGGCAGGGTGTCGTCGCGGCGGGAGAATCCCGCCCGGATCAGGAACTGGCGCTCGGCTGTGATGATCCGCTCCCCGGCACGGATCAGCTCCTCCAGGGTATAGTCCGCGCCGGTGGCCGCGTTGAGGTATTCCCGAATGCCGGTGGGCGGAACGTCAAGACTTTTACCCGCCAGGTTGCGCACGGCGAAGAAAATACACAGGCCGGCCGCGTCAATCACGGCCGAGAGATCCTGGAAGGATTTGGTGATCTTGGCTTTGCCCCGCCATTCCAGGGGATCGACGGGTTCCGGAATACCGAAGAGTTCGAAATAGGCCGGGTCACCGCGCATGTGGGAGCCGCCGATGGGCGAGGTGGCGTAGGCCAGCCCCATGGCCTGGGCCCCCCGGGGCTCATACCCGGGGAACTCCTGTTTTTTGGCCACCATGGCGAGCTCGGGGTGTCCGAGGCTTGCCGCCAGGCGGTAGCTGCCCTCGGCCAGGCGGTCGCCAAAGCCCTCGCGGGCGGCGGTCATGCGGGTCAGTTCCACCAGGGCCTCGCCGTCACCCCAGGCAAGCGGGCGTCCGACGGTCTCCTCTTGGAGGAAGCCCTTGTCGACCAGTTCCATGGCGCAGGCAATCGTGGCCCCCATGGTAATCGTATCCAGCCCCTGTTCGTTGCAGATGTAGTTGGCCTTGATGACAGCCGCCAGGTTGTCCACCATGCAGTTGCTGCCCATGGCGTAGATGGTCTCGTACTCGGGGCCCTCCCCTTCCCCGCCGAACACGGGATCTTCCACGCGCGTGATGCGTCCGCAGCCGATGGGGCAGGCGTAACAGGCCTTGTTGCGCACGAGATACTTGGCGCTCAGGGTTTCGCCGTGAATCTGCTCCCAGCCGGAAAAGGTGCCCTGCTGCCAGTTTTTGGTGGGCAGCACCCCAAGATGCTGGGTGGTGATGACGACACCGGCCGTGCCGTTGATGGTGAGCCCCAGAGGGGTTTCCCTGGCGGCCGCCTTGAAGCGGGCGATGGTCTCCTGGTTGAAGGCTTTGAAACGTTCCGGATCGGCCAGCGCAACCTTGCCGGTGCCGCGCACGACCACGGCCTTGAGGTTCTTGCTGCCCATGACGGCTCCCACCCCGGAGCGCCCCGCAGCGCGATCCTTGTCGTTCATCACCGCCGCGAAACGCACCAGGCGCTCGCCGGCCGGCCCGATACAGGCCACCCGGGCTTTGGCATCGGTCTCGGATCTCAGCATGTCGGTGGTGGCATGGGTCGTCTTTCCCCAGAGATGGTTCGCGTCGCGAAGTTCGGCGCTTCCATCCTCGATCCACAAATAGACGGGCTGCTCCGCTTTGCCCGTGAAGATGAGGGCATCGAAGCCGGCCTGCTTGAGCTCGGTGGGAAAGCGGCCCCCCGCATTGGAGCAGGTGATCGCGCCGGTCAGCGGCGATTTCGTCATGATCATGTAGCGCGCCCCGGTGGGGGCGCCGGTGCCGGTGAGCGGTCCGGTCGCCATGACCATGACGTTCTCCGCCGACAACGGATCGCAGCCGGGATCGGCTTCCCGGCGCAGAATGTGAATCCCGAAACCGCGGCCTCCGATGAAGTCTTTGGCCGCTTTGGGTTCGAGCGGTTCCTCGCGCAATCTACCGCGGGTGAGATCGACCCGCAGAATTTTACCCATCCAGCCATGCATGCCGCACCTCCTTGATCGAATTCCCCATGACCAACCGTTCAGCTCATTTATCAGCCGATGGTACGAACTTAGGTTGCATCATTCGTGGGGGCAAGCCTTTTTTACTTCCTTGGGTCAACTTGTGCTCGCACCCCTCCCCAAGCGCCGGGCCCCAATGGGAACGGCCGCCGGGCCGCTTGCTACAGGAGCACCGCTTCCAGACGAGTAAGGAGAAAGTCAATTTCATCGTCGCTGATGTTCAGGGGGGGCGAAATGCGGATGGTGTGGCCGCGACTGGCGTTGATGATCAAGCCCTGATCCACCAGGCGGCGGCAGAAGTCCATGGCCTGCCCGCCGTGCACCTCGACACCGATGAAAAGACCCCGGCCGCGCACCTCTTTGACATGCGGGGATCGCGCGGCGATCTGTTCGATGGCGCGGCGCAGTTTCCCTCCCTGACGCTCGGCCGAAAGCGCCAGTTCTTCGTCCTCGAAAACATCGAGCGCGGCCGCCCCGGCCACGCAGGCCAGAGGATAGCCCCCGAAGGTCGAGCCGTCCGATCCCTTCTGAAACGCCAGGTCCATCAGATCGGCGTGGGTCACGAAAGCCGACAGCGGCACGAGACCGCCGGAAAGCGCCTTGCCCAGTACGAGCCCGTCGGGCACGACCCCATCGTGCTCGAAGCAGAATTTGCGGCCGCTGCGGCCAAGCCCCACCTGAATTTCATCGAAGAGCAGCAGCAGATCGTGGCGGTCGGCGATCTCCCGCAACCCCTGCAGGAAACCGGGCGGCGGAATCCGCATGCCCCCCTCCCCCTGCATGGGTTCCACCAGAATGCCGCAGCAGTCCGATGATACCGCGGCTTCGACAGCCTCGAGGTCGCCGTAGGTTACCGGGACGAAACCGGGCGTCAGCGGACCGAAACCCTGACGGTAACGCGCTACCGTGGCAAAAGACACCTCGGTGATCATGCGGCCGTGAAAATTGTTCTTGAAAACAATGATCTCCTGGCTTCCGTCCGCAATCCCCTTGGCTTTCCAGCCGTAAAAGCGGGCCATCTTGATGGCCGTTTCCACGGATTCGACCCCACCGTTCTTGGGCAGGACCTTGTTGCCGCCCGTACCGAATCGCGGTGCCAGAGGGGGGACGAAATTGGCCAGCCGGTCCAGAAAAATGCCCAGCGGGTCGGTGTAGACGACATTGGAGATGACGGAGGCGTAATGACCCAGCAGCGCCTTGCTCATGGCATTGACGATCCGGGGATGATGATGCCCTGGATTGGCGGCCGAATAGGCGGCCAGGCAGTCGAGATAGCGCCGGCCGGCGATATCGGTAATCCAGCTGCCGCTGGCCTGGCGCACCACGACGTTCAGACGGTCGTAGTGATGGGCGCCGCACCGATCTTCCATGGCGCGGATCGACGCGTCATCCAGATGGGAATACCCCAGGACCGGTGTCTGTTCCAGAGGGTTGAATCCGCTGAACATGGCCGCCTCCCGATATATGTTGCTATCTATGTAGCAACATATATCGAATTTTGGCGACTGTCAATCGCCGCGACCGGCGAAACGTTGCGCGAACGCCTGCGCTCGCAGCGTATCCGCTGCGCGGTTGACCTTTCCCCGGGGATGTGGATAAGACCAGCAAGGTCTACCGGTCCCGCACCCCGCCGGAATCGTTTCGCGCGGGCGAATGGATCGGGCGACCAATCACCCGATCCCCAGGGAGGAGAGCCCTTTGGAAATTGCCAGCCTGCTCAGGGATTTTGCCTTCAGCAAATACGAATCGGCCTGCTACCTCGCGTTGGTGGCCCGGCATCCTTCCAACGGCTCTCAGTTGAGCAAACGTTCCGGAATTGCCCGCTCGCGGATTTACGACGTCCTGCGCGGCCTGCTCAGAAAGGGGATCGTGTTCGAAATCGAAAAGGGCACCTATGTGCCCCTGCCGTTCGCGGAATTGAAGCAGCGTTTCCGCCGCCAGTTTGAATCGAACCTGGAACTGCTCGAAAAACAGCTTGCAGACATCACCCAGGAAGTCGAATACGAGTATTTGATCACCCTCAGAGGCCGGGAGACCGCCCTGGCCAAGGCCGCGGAAATCATCGCCGCGGCCAGGCGCGAACTCTACCTGCGTCTCTTCCCGTCCACCTGGCAGCATCTGGGGGGCGCCATCCGCGCAGCCGCCGATCGTGGGGTCGGGGTGCGACTGATCGCCATGGGACGGCTTCCGCACACCTTCGACATCCAGGTGGATCACCCCGAGGTGGCCGGGCTCTACAACAAGCTCGGCGGGGAAACCCTCGACATCATCTCCGACCGGGCCGAAGCCCTCGTGGGCATGTTCGAAGCCGAGCGCCCGGATCGCTCGACGGTGATCTGGACACGCAACCGTTGGTTCGTGACCGCCAATCGCGACAGCCTGCGCCATGATTTCTACCACTACTTTCTGGACAAGCTGCATGAGCAGGGCCAGGCGTTAAGCGATCATGACCGGACGATTTACGAACGCATCAAAAGCGACGACTGACCGAAATCCCCTTCCCCAAACAGCCGCCGATGGTATGGGCATCGCTGGCACCGCCGGCTCGTGTTTAAAGCAGCGAGTAGATATGGCCGTGCATCACCTCGGCTCTTCCCCGGTCGCCGAACACACCGACCCGGATGCCGACCTCGGTGGTATTGGGGCCCTTACGCTCCACATTGATCTGGAAGCTGCGGTTGTCGGCCATCTTACCGTCGATCACACCCGTGAAGCCGTCCCTGCGCTGCGATTCGACGGTCAGATCGAATTCTTGCATGGTGTCGAGCGTGGCTTGCCAGACCTTGTCCATGGGCGCATCGTAGGTCCTTTGGAGATTGCCCTTCACGTAGGCATAGGTGCCCACGCCGATCCCCGTGGCCGCCGCTCCGGCAATGAACATCCGGCGGGAGCAACCGCTCGTGAGAATGAGAATGCATCCTGCGACGACGACCAGTTTTATTACTTTGGCAAACATGGGCGTTTCCTTTCTGACAACGTTCGATGGGCTGTTTCAATTGATGGGAATCTCTGCGGGGCAAGCCTTGTAACCGGTGCGATCTGCGGCTGAACGGCCAGCGGCATCGCCATGGGACAAGGAGGTACCAAAGCCCTCCACGTTTATCAATAGCGTCCGGCAAATGGTTTGATCCCGGCATCGGAATCGGCGTCTGGTCATGCACGTGAAAGGGGCATGCACGGGTCGATGCGAGGCCGTCGGCGATGGGATCGTCACGGTCGGCCGCTTGGGCGTCCGGAGGCATCAGGGGGCCACCACTCCGCGAAAGGCCTCCAGGGGCAGGCTGAGTTCGGCGTTGTCCCTCAGCGCACGACGCGTATCGGGCCGGGCTCCGTAGAGGTAGCGCACTTCGGCCGGCGCTGTCAGAGGGCGCTCCAGAACAATCCGGATCGTGCGCGCATCGTGACGCGCAACCTTGCGGATGGGGACGGCACCCAGGTCGTCGACGACGTCCCAGCCGGTGATGCCCGCCGAGGGTCTGATATCGTCGCCGCCCTCATGCAACAGGGCCGCCTCGAGAATCGTGGCGTCCACCACATGAATGGCGGCCACCCGCGGGCCGCGATAAAATCCCTCCAGCCCCAGGACGTAGAGAACGGTCTGGGCCACGCGGCGTCCCATGGTGGTATAGGCCTCCGGCGCCAGATGCTGTTTGCCCTCATTTTTCAGGTCCAGGGTCGTAGCAGCCAGATAGCACTCCGCTACTTTCGCGGTCACCGCTCGTTGGGCTTCGCGCAGCGCCTGATGCGGCTCGTCGCGCCCGCCCGGCCGCCTGGCCATACCCACCACCAGAAACGGCAGTTCAGGGCGGCTCGATGCGTTGGCGATGTCCTGCCGCACCTGGCGCTCGACAAAACGGGTCAGGCTGGCCTCGTATTCATCCCCTGAAACCGTGCCGCGAGCGGCATCGGCCGCCCCCTGAAGCCAGACGACGAATTCCAGCCGTCCGCCCGTGCCCGCCACGTGGGTCGCAAAACGCCGGTAGATCGAATTCGAACGGGTATCCTCCCAGAAACCCGTCCCCCAATCGGCCTTGCGGAGCAGACCGGACCCGTTGACGGCAAATTCGAGCAGGCCGACCGGAATGCCCGTGCGCGCGATGAGGCGGTTGCCGAAGGCGATGGCCCCGTTGCCCGTCGTTCCGAGCGGCCTCCAGCCGTCGCCGCTGTAAACTCTGAGCAGAGGGTCGGCCTCGAGGTCGTTCCCGGTATGGAACCACTCTTTCATGTTGGACTGTCCGATGCAGGCGATCAGCATGCCAACGCCCCATCGGTGCCGTCCACGGACGCTCAAATCCGGCCGGTCCCGTGGCCGCACCTCCAGAACATACCAGCCACCCTGGGGCACCTGCGGCAGCACCCCCAGATAGATGCCGTTGCGCGGGTCGGTATCGACGACCGTCCAGGGCACCACCTCCAAACCTCGTTCGCGGTGGATGACGCGCGCTTCGATGGCGGCGAACACCCCCCGGTAGCCGCCGGATACGATAATGTCGGCCGCCCGCCCCTGGCGCTGGAAAATGCGGCCCTTGGCAAATTCGTTGAGCGTTATGGCGGGCGATGCCGCCGCCCCTGAGGCAGGAGGCGGTGGAGGTTCAATCGCGGCATCGGAACCGGCGGGCGCTGCGGGCAGACCGTCGGCCGGCCCGTCCGGCGACTGCGGCGTCTTTGGCTTGCCGCCCGGCGCCGCCGCAGCGACGACCGCCGGAGGAGGCTTCCGGGACTCGACCGCAGGCGGGTCTGCGTCCGCTTCCGCCCCCGGGTCGGCCGCGTCACCTGTTTTACCCGCCTTCTCCTTGCCGTCCGCCGGTTGCCCGCTCGAAGCCCCAGCCTGGGAGCGGGACCGCGGACCCGCAGGCGGCGAATCGACGGCCGTTACCTTCTGGATCTCATCCGGCGAAACCTTGTCGTCCGCCTGCACGATAGCCGGCGGAGCAGGCTGAGCCGTCGTGAGCGGAGCCTGGCGGCGCGGGGGGCGGCCGCAGGCGTCCGGGGACCCCGAAACGAAGCCTAAAATCTCGGCGCCATGCAGCCGCAGAAGCCCGGCCGGCCCCCCGGGTTGAAAATGCAGCGTCACGCTGGATTTGACCGGCAGGGGCAGATACATGTCGAAGCGGCCGGCGGGAAGAAATTTCTGCACAGACATAGACGGATTGGTGCGGTATTCGACCGTCATCCGTTCCGGCTGGAGCGAGGCCAGGTCGAGCCGCAACACCCGGAAACAACGCCGATAGGAACCGGGCAGGTCGACCAGCGCGAAGGAAGAGCGCGATCCCACCGTCTTGATCTCCAGCCCCCCTGCGGTCGTGTGCAGCGCCGTGTGCGCCATCGCGCGCACCGCGGACAGGTCGACGGCCTGGCGTGTGACCGTGTCGGCCTCGGCGATGAGTTGATCGTAGATCCGGTCGATATCGATGCGCAGACGCCCAATCTCCGCTTCCGTCGTCTGGAACAGGATGCAGTCGTAGCCCCGCCAGTCTTCGGCAACCTGCCGGGACGGAATCGTTTCCGTCGCCACCACATCCACACGCATGGCCATGCGAGCCAAATGCGGGAGCAAGTTGTCGCTGCCGCCGTCGCCGTAGAGCAGCATCCGCCCCAGACCCTCCCGCCCCTCGCCTTCCACGCGGCGAACCGTGTTTTTGACCGGGGGCGCCGCACGGCCCAGAAGCGATGCCTTGAGGTCGTTCGGCCGTCTCTCCAGCGTCATTACCGGGGCCAGGGTGCTGATGCCGAAAAGGCTCAGGTGCAGGGCCTCGGCCGCCACAGCCGCTCCGCGCCCATTCCAGTATCGACCGGTGGGATCGTAAAGCAGATGAGAGCCGAATTTTCCGGCCATGATGGCGGCCTCCAGCGGCACCCAGGCATTAAGCGGATAGGCCGTATCCGCTTCGCGCATACGGTCGAAGGCGCTGCAGCGCCCTGTGGCCGGAAGAGGCACCCAGCCGACGTACTCCGGATAGACCGAGGCCTTGCTCGGCACCACGATAAACCGGAAATCCCGTCCGGTGGCGCTGACCACCTTTTCGACCGCGTGAAGCTCGATCAGCCGGCGTCGCGCATCGCCGGGATCCGCACACCGATCCTGGACATGATTTTCGATGTCCGCACGCCGGAAGAGCCAGCCCCGGCGGCCCACGTGGATATCCTTGTGGTCGCTACGCCCCCAGAGGCGATAATCGATCCAGTTCTTGATCCGCCGCAGGCGGCCGCCGAATGCGGCCTGCTCATTGATATAGCGGTCCAGCGCCCGGTAGTAGTCCGTCTTGATAAGGGCGCCGTTGTAAGGGCTGGGAAAATCCATCTCCGGAGAAGATGGCGCTCCCCACAGGAGCCAGGCCGGTATCGGTGCCAGCACGGCGATGAGAAAGAAGATGATAAGGGCTTTCTTCAGCATGGCGCTCAAAACCGGAAGTAAATAAAAGGGGCGGCCGGACTGCTCACGATCAGCAGACCGCACAGCGGGAAGACGACCACCACCAGCAGGACGGCGGCAAACGTGGGCCGTGGCCGTGCGCTGGCGATCAAGCCGCGGTAGCCCGAGTATTCCGCCGGCAGGGCGAAGGCGACCGCAGCCAACGCCAGGACGCCCAGGTCCCAGGGATTGAAATTCAGACTCAGCTCGTAGGTCAGCGGCAGATCCGTCCAGATGAACATGGCCCGCAGCAGCAGGGCCGCCTGTTCGAAGTCGGCCGAACGGAAAAGGACCCAGCCGACGGTGACCACCAGCAGGGTGGCGACACGGCGGGTGACGACCCAGCGATGAGCCGGCAAGTGGCGCAGACCGGTGAGACGTTCAATGATCAGGAACAGTCCGTGATAGACGCCCCAGGCCAGGAAAGTCCAGTTGGCCCCGTGCCACAGGCCGCAAAGCACGAAAACCACCGCCATGTTGAAACAGGCTCGCGCCGTTCCCCGTCGGTTGCCGCCCAGGGGGATGTAGAGATAATCCCGAAACCAGCGACTGAGCGAAATGTGCCAGCGCCGCCAGAAGTCGGTGATGCCGACGGCTGAATAGGGCCGGCGAAAATTTTCCGGAAGATCGAATCCGAAAACCCGTCCCAGACCGATGGCCATGTCCGAATAACCCGAAAAATCGAAGTAGATCTGCAGGGTGTAGGTAACGGCCCCCAGCCAGGCCGTTTTGGTGTCCACCGCCCCCGGCGGCAGGGAGAACACGGCATCGGCAAAACGGCCCAGACTTTCAGCCACGATGACTTTTTTGGCCAGCCCCCAGCAGATCCGCGTGAGCCCTTCGAAGAAGCGATCGAGGCTCTCGCGGCGGGTCCGCAGCTGCATCTGGATTTCACGGAACCGGACGATGGGGCCGGCGATCAGTTGCGGGAACATGGCCACATAGAGGGCGAAGTCCAAAGGGTCGCGCAGCGGGCGGGCCTCCCCCCGAAAGACATCGATGACGTAGCTCAGCTTCTGGAACGTGAAGAATGAAATCCCGATGGGCAGTATGACCTCGGCCCAGGCAAAAGCCGGCAACCCCGAGCGGGCACGCAGCAGGTCGATTTCATGCACCAGAAAGTTGGCGTATTTGAAATAGACCAGCAAGCCGAGATTCAGCGCCAGCGACACCGCGAGCCAGAGGCGCTTGCGCCGCGGGTCGCCGGCGATGAGATGGGCCAGACCGTAATCGGCCAGGGTGGAGGCCATCAGGATGGGCAGAAATTCAGCCGCACCGTATAGATAGTAGACATAGCTGCCCAGAAGGAGGATCAGATTGCGGCCGCGTTTGGTCTCCTGGTCCGGCACACCGTAATAGGCCAGAATGACCGTCGGAAGAAAGATGAACAGAAATACGGTGCTGGCAAAAAGCATGCGCTTAGCGGGCCCTGACGGCAAGGCCGTCGGGCGGATTTTCGATGCCGGCCGGAATTGCAGCGACCATGGGCAAAGGCACGCGGGACCGGCGGTTTTCGCCGCAATGTCGTTTAAAGGCTAAAATCGAGGTCGTCACCTTCCATCAGTCGATTCCGCATGAAGGCCGCCAGGTCATCGGCATCATAGCTCAGCTGCAGGTCGCGGCGAAGGGCCGTCAGGTCGGCATATATGTCGGCGGCATTTTGGTAGCGCTTATCCCGGTCCTTTTCGAGGCAATGCATGACAATGCGGTCCAGGGCCTCCGGTATTTGCTTCATGATGGCTGTCAGCGGTTCGATATCCCGCTGGGGAATCGCCCGAATCGCCTCGATTTCATTGTCGAAGCGAAAGACCCTCAAACCGGTCAGAGTCTCGTGGAACAGCAATCCCAGAGCGAAGATATCCGCCCGGCGGTCCAGAGGCTGTCCCAGGGCCTGTTCCGGCGACATGTAGGCCAACTTGCCTTTGATGATGCCCGCCTGCGTGAGATTGGGTTCGGATTGCGCCTTGGATATGCCAAAATCGCTGATCTTGACCTCACCCTTGCATGAGATCAGCATGTTTTGGGGACTGATGTCGCGGTGGACGATATCGAGCGGTGTGCCGGTATCTTCGTCCACGCGGTTGTGCGAATAGTCCAGTCCCTTGCATATTTCGCTGACGATGTGGACCGCCTGCGCCACCGGGAGCCCGATCTTCATGGCCGCCAGGATGTCGCCCAGGTTCTTTCCGTCGATGTACTCCATGGCAATGAAATAGGCGCTGTCGATCTTGCCGTAGTCGAAAATCTGAACGATGTTGGGATGCTGCAGGAGGGCCGCCAGGCGGGCCTCACGGGTGAACATCTTGACGAATTCCGGGTTTTCCGCCAGATGGGGCCGAATCCGCTTGATAGCCACCTTGCGCCGGAAACCATCCTCGCGCTCGTAATCGGCTTCGAAAAGTTCGGCCATGCCGCCCATGGCGATTTTGGATTTCAAAACATAAGGACCGATGCGGTCCATCCGTTCCATTTCACGCTGGGTCTGGCGCGCTTTCTTCCGTTTGCCCCGATCCAGCCAGAAAAGGGAGCCGATTCCGCCGGCCAGCACCAGTGTGATCAGCGCCCCGTAGGCCCCCCGCATATATCCGATCTGAGCCTTCAGATCGTCTGTATCGAGAACGACCAGGGCCTGGCCGATGGCGACATCGGCAAAGCGTATCGTCTGGAAGAAGCCCACGACATCCTGTTTATCTTCGAACAAGCCGGTGATGGCACGCACGCCGGCGTCGCTTTCGATTTCGGCGGCCTGCCCCAGGGGCCGGAATGGGCGATTGATCTTATCGGCATCGGTATGCGCGAGAACGATATTCAAATGATCGACGACGGCGGCGAATACAAGGGATTCCAGCGCGCGGACGTCACGGATCATGGCATTGAGCGAAAGTACGTCCTGATCCAGTACGAATGGCCGGCACTTGGCGGCCAGATTACGGGCAGCATCGAAACCGGAGCGGTAGAAATCATGGCTGGCGCGGGTGGCGGTTGAACGGTAAACCGGATAGCCGCCCAATATAACGGCCAGCGAGATGACGAGGTACAGAAGCACGCCCTTGCGGTTGCGGGCCACGAGGGGCACTTCGGTCACACGGGCGAAAACGCCATTCACGATTTTAGTCGTCATCGCCCTCGCTTTCGCCATCGTGGTTACGGCAATTTCGTTGACCAGCATGCAGGCCTCCCGGGCTTTGCACCGTGTCCTGAAGATGCCCTGGAAGAAATCGATCGAGCCTTGTCGCGAGAGAACGTTTCGGCCACATACGATGACCGATGTATAAACGGCTTAAAAATTAAGAGTAGGGCCGAATGCGACCGACAGCAAGGTCGAATTGGGCCCGGACGTTGTCAATCGCCCCGAGGCAGGCACCGTCGCACCGATTCATGCCTCCCGATAGCGGATCGCGTCCGGGGCGGAATGCCGGCCAAAGCAGAAGCCGCGGGTGTTTGCCTCACGGAACGCAAGCTTCATTCGGGGGACGGCAACATCGCCGTTGCGCCGCAGGCGCGGTTCGCCGGCGATGCACGCTATTTTGAAAGCTTCCTGACAATCTCCAGGCAACGCCGGATGACCTGCTTCTTCAAGCCGGAAAGATCTTTGCGATGGGAAAGGGCCAGCAGGTCGATGCCTTCTCCATCGGCTAGGATATTGAGCCCGGTGGTATCCTTGGTGGTCCCGGCGTTGACCAGCTTTTCAAACTTGGTACGACGGAAGACATCCGGCGAAAATGGTTTGTGGGCACCGCATAGCGGACAGATCACCGTGGTGATGCCGCGCTCTTCGGACGAATCCGCACTGGCAGCCGCCTGGAGTTTGGTCTCCATCCGGTTTAAGCGCTCGGCCCGTGAAACGAGACGCGCCACCGTGAAAAGCAAAACGAACAACAGCACCCCGACGAAGGCCGCAATTTGGAAACCGCTGCGAATGCGGTCGGTGTCCAGGAAGGACAGGGCCATGACCACCTCGCCGATGCGTGTGCCCGAAAAGAAAACATCGGCCGTGAATCGAAAAACCTTCTGGTGGCTTTTGAGCAGCCCCTCAAGATAGGCCACATCGTCCGAGGGGGCCGAGGCTTGCCCACCCTCGTCGCGCGGGACGAAATTCTCCGCGCCGGTATAGGCGATAATCTGTCCGCCATGGTCGGAAACCGACGCATAAATGGCATCGGTTTCCTTGTGGGCTCTCCTCAGAAGGGCCTGGACGCCGGGGATATCCTTTTCCAGGAGCGGCAGTCGGATCTCGTCGGAGAGTTCCTGGGTCACGGCGATGCCGCGCTGGCGGGTGTCGTCGTTGCGCCGATTGAGCTGAAACGTCATGATCAGGTAAGAGGCCAGCAGAACCAAAAGCCAGATCACGAGACCGGCCACGAAGTGTTGTAACTTCAACCGGGACAAAAACGGTTGGCTGGGGGCCATGTTATCCATTCTCCCGACGGGCCGCCTGCAGGGCGCCCGGTCGTCGGTCAAATAAACTACCACAAGTTATCGGATTTAAACCAAATATTTAGTATGCCCCCTTTTGGATGTCAAGCCCATTCACCGGTGAAAGGCCGTCTACCCGCTCAATGTACGGGCAGGGCCGGCCGTTGACGGTACCGGGCGGGCAGCACTGACGCCCATCACCGGGGCAGCCTGGCGCCAAATGGAATCGCGGCCCGCCGCGCGCAGCACGATTTTTCATTTGGCCCGTCTGCGTATGCGTGTTAAATTGGTGTTTGGCCCCAACCCATGATGATTGTTTGGCCCCAACCCATGATGATATCGATGCGAGCGGAGCAAGCGATGATTTCTGGCCAACCTGAACGCAAGCGATCTCGACGGCCCGATTCCCGCCGGCGACACCCGTTGCGCGTGTTTGTACTGACCGGCGGCCTGATCATATTGGGTGCCTGTGCCGGCCATCAACCGGTGGTGCCGGCTGCCGGCCCTGCCACCGTCTACCGGTCCGAAAACTACGTCGTCTATACATCCGCCATCACGCCATCCGCCGAAGCACTGGCCTCCGAATTCCTTGGCGATTCGGGCAAGTCCTGGATCATCGAGGAAGCCAATCGGCCGGACGGCTTTCAATCCGAGCGGGCCATCGTCATCCCGCTCGCCGTAAGAAACAAGGGCGGCCTGAAGCGCGAAGGTTTCCAGACAGTGCCCGTGCTCACCTACCATCGTTTCGGCGACAACTGCGACTCCCCGCTGTGTATGCCGGCGGATGTTTTCGATCGGCAGATGCGCTACCTTAAGGACAATGGGTTTCACACCGTCACGCCGGAGGAACTGCTCGCGTTTCTGCACTATCGACGGCCCCTGCCCCAAAAATCCGTCTGGATCACCATGGACGACGGCTACCGCTCGACTTACAATGTAGCCTACCCCATCCTGAAAAAATACGGTTTTACCGCCACCATGTTCGTCTACACGGAATTCGTAGGGGCCTCGCGCCTGGCCGTGACCTGGGACCAGCTGCGGGAAATGAAGTCCAAAGGCTTTTCCATCGGCTCGCATACCATCACCCACAGCGACCTCACCAAACCGCATCCCGAGGAATCAGCGGATGCCTTTATCGCCCGTGTCCGCCGGGAGCTGGGACAATCCAAACAAATCATCGACAAGAAGCTGGGGCAGAACACCATCGTCCTGGCCTACCCTTTCGGCTACTACGACCGCCGGGCCGTCAATCTGGCCCGCGAAGCCGGCTATGAACTGGCCGCCTCCGTCCGCCGCGGCGGCAACCCATTCTTCGCCAACCCGCTGGCCTTGAAGCGAGACCAGGTCCTCAAAAGGGACATGGTCACCTTTAAGAAGAGACTGCAAACCTTTTACCCCTTGGCGCTGGAGTAAAGCTATCATGAAACATGGATCGCAAATGATCGTTGGGATCTGCCTGCTGGCGATGTTGACGGCATGTGCAACGGCTCCCTCGTCGCGCAAACTCGGCGCGGACTATATGAGCAAAGCTCAGGCGCTCGAACAAGAGGGCGACCTCGTGGCCGCCTACGAGCACTACCAGCTGACCTTGACCGTGCAGCCTGACAATGAGACCGCCCAGGCCAAAGTGGCGGAACTCGGCCCCCAAATGGAAACCCTGGCCGATGACCACTACCAGACCGGTCTGCAGTTCTACAAAATGGGCCAATACCCGCAAGCCCGGCAGGCTTTCCTGACGGCCCTGCGCTACAACCCGGAGCACGAGGGCGCCAAGAGCAAGCTGGCCGAATTTGACCGCGGCGTGTCCTCGGCCAACAAGTACATTCTGCACACCATCAAATCCGGGGAGACCATCTCGTCGCTGGCGGACAATTACTACGGCGATTACCGCAAATTTCACATCATCGCCAAATACAACGAAATCGAAGACGCCACCCGGCTCGCAGTGGGGCAGTCAATCAAGGTGCCAGTGATCAAGGGCATGCCGATTGTGGCCGGCGCCCACGACATCCGCACCGAAGGCGGCCAACCCGCCAGCCTCACGGGAGAAGACGTGGTGGTGGTCCAGCGCTATGTGCGGCACGTGGTCAAACCGGGCGACAGCCTTTCCAAACTCGCCGGGAAGTACTACGGCGACATCAAACGCTATGACGTGATTGTCGATTTCAACGGGCTGGCCAGCGCGACGGCCATCACTGTCGGCCAGGAATTGAAGATACCGGAAACCGCCGACACCCCCCTGATTGCCGGCGAACCCGTCGAAATCGTTTCGCGGAAAGATGACATGGATACACCGGTCGACGGAGGGATGACCGCCAATTACCGCGACCTCGGCAAAGAGCTCTTTGCCGACGGTGACTACGACGGCGCCATTACCGAATTCGGCAAGGTGCTGAAAACCGCGCCGGAAGATGCCGAAGCCAGATCCTATATGGCCAGGGCTTATCAAGCCAAGGGCAAGCAGGCTTACCAGAAGGCCGCTTACCATCAGGCCATCGGCGCACTGGAAAAGGCCCTCAAATTCGATGGGGATTGCCAGGACTGCCGCCAAATGATCCAAGACAGCCGTAAAAAATTTGCGGCGGCCGACAAACGCGCTAACGCCCTGGCCCTCTACCGAACCCAGAAATATGACCAGGCCATCGCCAATCTGACCGTTCTGGCCAATGCCAACCCGCAAGACGCCGAAGTCCGCAGCTATCTGGCCAAATCCCACTACCAGTACGGTCTGGAACTCCTCGAGCAGGAAAAGTACCTCCAAGCCCGCGACAATTTCCAGGCCACCCTGAAATACGACCCCAAGTGTGAAAAGTGCGAACAGAACATCGCCAAGTCCGAAACCATGTTCAAGGACCGCCACTATCGCCAGGGGTTGGCGGAATTTCAGCGCGAAAAACTGAACGAGGCCATCCGGCAATGGGAGATGGTCTACAAGCTCGATCCGAATTACCGTGATGTGCAGCGCAACCTGGAGAAAGCACGGACGCTGCTCAAACGTCTGGAAAGCATCAAGCGCAGCCAGCCCGCAGTCAACTGATCCCGTAAGTGATCCGCTTCAAGTTCAGGCGAAATCACCAATAGAACCATAACGAAAGACGGCCCTTGCAGGGCCGTCCTCTTTATTGAAGAGCCGGGGGCGACAGGCGTCTGGAGGGCAGTGGTATGATCTTGGCCGGCCTGCGCCCGACCGCCGCGGGCCGATCGGGGCGGCCGGCATCGGCGGCGATGTTGCGGGCGGGAGACATCCGGCGCTTTATAGCCGAATTATGGGTCTGCATGTAAAGATCGCAAACCTGTTCGAAGAGGGGATCTTCGCGTTGAATCCGTCCAAGAATTTCACGGCAGTGGCAGCGAGCGCCTTCGGCATCTCCGTTGAAATACCAAAGCATGCTGGCCTTGACCAGTCGCGCCGCCGGCAAGTTGGGATGATGTCGGACGATCCAATCGGCGACAGGCGAGATCTGCGGCCGGTGGTTATGAGCGCAAGCGTCATGGGGGGCGGCTGCGGGTATCGGCGCCGGCACCAGGCTCTCCATGGGAAACCCCCGAAAGGCATCGGCCACACCCGCGGACGCCTGCAGGCGTTGGTGCCAGCGCGCCTCGGCGTACGGGAGCAGCATGGCCGGGAGCAATAGCATCCAGACCTCGAAAACGACCGCGCAGGTGATAACGACCATCGCGGTCAGCAGAATAATCGGCCGCCATCCGCTGTGTCTCAAGATGGATTTGGCCTTCAGGATCCAGGTGAAACCATCGCTGCGATCGTGCATCCCCCTCCCCCTTTGTTTGGTCACCATTCACCGAGCAAAAACAATGCCGACGCCCGACATAAAAAGGCTTCAATGATTTCAAGGAATTACCATCAAAACCCGGGGGAGAAGCTGTAAAGAATGTTGTCAGTGCACGGAAAACAAGTTGGCGATTCCGGTCGCCCGAGGGCCTGGGGGGATTGGTCCGTCATTGCGGGAGGAACGAAGCGGGGGGCGTCAACCGATGAGACCCACCACGGCCCCGGTCATGCTGGTGGCCAGGGTCCCGGCGACGATGGAACGCAGACCCAGCGAGACGATTTCTCCGCGCCGCTCGGGGGCCATGGTCCCCATCCCGCCGATCATGATTCCCAGGCTGCCCGGATTGGCGAAACCGCACATGGCGTAGGTCATGATAAGCCGGCTGCGGCTGCTGAGGGCACCCTCAGGCATTCGGCTGAGATCGATGTAGGCGATCAGCTCGTTCAGAATGGTTTTCGTTCCCATGAGGCTGCCCGCCGCCGCCGCCTCGCCGGCCGGGACCCCCATCAAAAAAACCACTGGCGCCATCAGCCAACCCAATAGCCGCTGCAGCGAAAGAGGGGCTCCAGCGATGGGGGGGACAAATCCCAGCAGCAGGTTGATCAGGGCGACACAGGCCAGGAGCACCAGCAGCATGGCGACGACATTGATCAGCAGCGTGACCCCCTGGAGGGTGCCCTTGGTCAACGCATCCATTGTGCTGGCGTCCGTAACCGGTGCGGTGAGCACGCCCGACGTCAGCGGCTGCGTTTCCGGCACCAGGATCTTGGCCATCATGATGGCGGCGGGCGCACTGATGATCGAGGCCGTCAGGATATGGCCCATGGCGTCCGGCACGATGCCGGAGAGAATGCTGGCGTAAAGCACCATGACCGTGCCGGCGATGGTCGCCATCCCGCAGGTCATCAGGGTAAAGATTTCACTACGGGTCATAGCCTTTAAATAGGGACGAATGAAAAGCGGGGCTTCGACCATGCCCACGAAGATATTGGCGGCCACCCCCAGCCCCTCGGTACCGCCGACGCGCATGGTCCGCTGCAGGCACCAGGCGAATCCGCGCACCACGAGCGGCAGGATCTTCCAGTGAAACAGCACCGCGGACAAGGCGCTCATCAGCAGGATGAGCGGCAGCGCCTGGAAGGCGAAGATAAAGCTGTTCTGGGGGGATTTGAGTTCGAACGGCAGGTCGCCGCCGCCGACATAGCCGAAAACGAAGGCCGTGCCGGCGCGGGTGGACTGCTCCAGCGCCAGAATGATCTGGTTGAGGCCCAGAAAGGCCTCGCGCACAAAAGGTCCCTTGAGCAGAATAACGCCGAGCGCCAGCTGCAGACCCAGGCCGGTGAACACCGATCGCCAGCTGACGGCACGCCGGTTTTCGCTGAGTCCCCATGCCAGGGCCACGAACACCACCAGTCCGAGCGCACTCTGCCACACCATGCCCGCTCCTGTCTTCCGCATCCGGCGGAAATGAAGGGATATCACGCAAGTCATGCATGATCCCCGACAGCATGTCAATCGGCAAATTTTGAGGGCCCGGTGATTGCCTGCAGATCAAAATTCCTCTATAGCCACCGAAGTCTTGATGCCGGGTATTCCGGCATCGCATCGATGGCCAACAAAGGAGATGGCGGCGCTGGAATGATCGACTACGTGGTATTCACGCTGATCTTCGCTGCGATCGTGATCGCGACGATGCGCACCGGCCGCAGGGTCGGCACTGAAACGGATTTCGCCCTGGCGGACCGCCGCGCCACCTCCGGCGACGTGGCCTGGATCATCATCGGTACGCTGGTGGGGGGGGCGGCCACGGTGGGCACCGTCCAGATGGCCTACCTCTACGGCTTTGCCGCCTGGTATTTCACCCTGGGCAGCGGCCTGGCCTGCCTGGTGCTGGCCCTCGTCTTCTCCCGGGCCCTGCGGACCAGCGAATCGATCACCGTGGCCCAGTTTCTGGGGCGCCACTTCGGACCGGGCTTTCAAACCTACAGCAGCCTGATCGCCTCCGGCGGCATGCTCATGCAGATCGTGGCGCAATTTCTTGCCGCCGTGGCCCTGATCGGGGCCGTGTTCGACCTGCCCCCCGCACCGGCGATCGGGGGAGCGGCCTTCCTGATCCTGGGCATGATCATCGGGGGCGGCGTGGCCGGCGCCGGCCTGGTGGGCAAGCTCAAGTGTTTCCTGCTCTACCTGATCATGCTGCTCGGCGCCGGGCTGGCGCTCGACCGCGCCGGCGGCTGGGAGGCGCTCTTGGCCGGGGCTCGATCGAAGGGCAACCCGTTATCGTTGTTTGCTTACGGCCTGCGCCCGGCCTTGGTGGATCTGGGCTCCATGATCATCGGTGTGCTCTCGACCCAGATCTATCTTCAGGCCGTCTTTGCCGCCCAGACGGTGCGTGCGGCCCGTCGCGGGGCCCTGCTGAGCGCCGCCCTGATTCCGCCCCTGGGATTGCTCGGCATCGTCATCGGCCTTTACCTGCGCGGACAGGCACCGCAATTGGCGGGCGATACGGCCCGGGCCTTGCCCTTATTCATCGACCAGGCGTTTCCTGCCCCCTTGGCCGCTTTGATGTTGGCCGGCCTGCTGGTCATCGTGCTGGGAACGGGCGCCGGGCTGGCACTGGGGGTCACCACCAGCCTCTACAACGATTTGCTGGCCCGGATGCCATGGATGCGGGCGCGTCAGGGCATGGCCCTGATGCGCACCTGCTGTGCGCTGATCGTGCTGCTGGCCGCCACCGTCGCCTGGCTGAGTCTGCACACGCCCATCCTGCAGTGGAGCTATGTGGCCATGGGCCTGAGGGGCACCGCCATCTTTGCGGGCCTTTGCCTGGCGACCTTTTTCCGGGGCGCTCCCTGGCTCGCGACCATCCGGCCGCTGCTCTTCGCCTTGCCGGTTCTTTATCTGGCCTATATCATCTGGCGTTGACGCCGGAAGCGTCGGGCGCCGGGTGCCAGGGCGCCATGAGATTGCCCTCGGAGTCAAAAACGAGTGGGGCCGGTGCGAGGATTTCAGCGCCGGGAGAGTCGCCAAGGGTTTCGAGCAAAGACGCGCTGGCGAGAAACTCCGTGAGATGGGCGGTGTCCTGAACGATCACCGCGCGCACGTCGCCTGGCGCGAGCGGCCCGAGGGTGGTAAATCCGGCCTGGATCGCCTTGCGCTCGCTGGGCAGGCGCACCGGTATGAAGGCCTTGCGCAGGGACAGGCTCGTGAGGGCGTTCATCAGGGTGACTTCGTAATCAAGCCGGGCAAAGACTTTTTCGGTGATGATGTCCGCGTTGCCGATCCCGATGGCATTGCCGCCCGTGGTGTCCGAAAGATCCAGGACCACCACCCGGGTGGCATCGAGCTGGCCCGAAAAATCGCTTTCCATCAGGTCGAAGGCCCGGCCGGTGACATTGGGATCCATGCCCGCGCCGCTGATGTCCTTGCCGATTCGCCCGATGACCAGGAGATCGAGTTCTCTGAAGGGCAGCCGCGGCAGAAGTGATTTGGCGCGATCAAGCAGTGCGGCTTCCCGGTCGAACATTGTGGTGACGGGCACCGCTTCAATGCGGCAGGTTTCGTCGTAGGCGTTTTCGACGACGCCGACGGCTCCCCTGAAATTCGTGCGGACCTGCAATTCCATTGCCATGGCCCGGAGCAACGGCAGAAAGCCATGCTTCAGGGCGTAGCGATGGTAGACCAAGGCCCCGTCGTGCTTGCCCAGACCGACGCAGAGCATCTTGGCAATCCCACTCTCGATCTCACCCTTGAACTTGGTGTGAGGCTTGATCCGGTTGACCGCAATCGTGTGGTCCGCGTCCAGGGCCTCGCGCGCAAAAGGCACGGGCACCTCGCTGAATACGCGCCCCACGACGACGCTTTCCATGGATGGATGCACCGGGGCGCCACAACTTTCCGCCGTGATTCCGAGCCGGTGCAGCACCGCGGCCTGCCCCTCGGCCGTGGCCCCGCCATGGCTCCCCATGGCGGGGACGATCACCACCTCGGCTCCCGCGAGTTTCAATGTCGCGACGATTGCGCGAACCATGGCGGCGAGATGGGCAATCCCGCGGCTGCCCACCCCGACGGCCACGCGATCGCCGGAACGGATACCGCCGGAGGCCATCAGCGCGGATGTCGCCTCAGCCGCGTGCGCCGCGACGTCCTCGACCAGCGGCCGCGGATACGCCATACGTACATGGGCAAACGCGGGAAAATCAAAATCTTCTTCGATATAGGTCGGATAGCGCATGAATCCTCTCCCGGCAGCCGGCAAGGGCCGAAAAATACCTTCTATGGACGGACAGCTTCGTTCTTGACATGGCCGCGCCGGCTGGCTTATGAGGTTTGTTGGTCTGACCTCTGATGTCCAGTCATCATTAGTACGGATGATCAGCGGCTGTAAAGCGACGGTGACTGTCGCCGACCCGCCGCCGGGCACATCACCCATTTCGACAATTTCAAATCAAAAGGAGGGAACCGTGGCCAAAAAACTCGTTATTTCCGTGATCGCCCTTTGTCTCATGCTGGGAATCGGTCCGCAGACGTCCAAGGCGGCCGAAAGCCTGATCATCGCCACCGCCACCACCGGCGGCACCTACTATCCCGTCGGGGTCGCCATCGGCACCCTGATCAGCATCAAACTCGCCAAGCAGCACAAAATCACCGCTACGGCCATCAATTCGGCCGGGTCGGGCGAAAACGTCCAGATGTTGAAAAACAAGGAGGCCCAGCTGGCGATTCTGCAGTCGCTCTTCGGCCTGAACGCCTACAACGGTAAAGGCCCCTATGAGGGCAAGGCCGTGAAGGATTTCCGCTCCGTGACCATGCTGTGGGAAAACGTCGAGCACTTCACCTTGCTGCAGAAACACGTCAAGACCGGCACGCTGGACGATCTGAAGAAGTTCGGGCAGAAATTCTCCATCGGCAAGCGCGGCAGCGGCACCGAGGGCTCCGGGCGCACCATCCTGGCGGCCCTGGGCATCGATCCAGAAAATGAAATGACCCTGGAATTTCTGGCCTATACACCCTCGGCCCAGGCCATGATGGACGGCCGCATTTCCGGCATGAACACGCCGGCCGGACCGCCGGTGGCCGCCGTGACCCAGCTTTACGCCCAGTTGGGCGAAAAGAAGATCAAGGTGCTCGACTTCACCGACGAGCAGCTGGCCATGATCCAGAAGCAGTACCCCATCTGGAACCGGTTCGTCGTCAAGGCCGGTACCTACCCGGGCCAGAAGACCGACATCAACACCATTTCCCAGCCCAATTTCCTGGCCGTGCAGCCGGATGTCTCCGAGGAAACGATTTATCTGATCGCCAAGACCATCTACGAGAACCTGCCGTTTCTGAACAACATCCACAAGGCCACCAAGGCCATGAGCCTGGAGCGGGCCATCAGCGGCCTGCCGGTCCCTCTGCACCCCGGGGCCGCCAAATACTACAAGGAGATGGGCATCGAGATTCCGGCCGAACTGATGCCGCAATAAAACGGGGCCGCGCCGCAAGTGGCTGGCCTGGAGTGCATGAAGTGTGAAGTGAGCTAAAAATCAACCAAAGAGCAGTGTGAAGTGCCTAAAGTTTGAAGTGAGCTAAAGTTGTGGTCACGCGCTGCGCCGCCAATATAAAAAAGACGTGACCGCAGGGAACTCATCAACTTTAGGCACTTTAGCTCACTTTAGGCACTTGGGAGAAAGTGTGAAGTGCCTAAAGTGTGAAGTGAACTAAAGTTGTGGTGGCGCCTTGCGCCGCTAATATAAAAAAGACGTGACCGCAGGGAACACCACAACTTCAGGCACTTTAGATCACTTTAGGCACTTGGGAGAAAGTGTGAAGTGCCTAAAGTGTGAAGTGAGCTAAAGTTGTGGTGGCGCGCTGCGCCGCCGATATAAAAAAGGCGTGACCGCAGGGAACACCGCAACTTTAGGCACTTAAGCTCACTTTAGGCACTTATAACTTGAGATTACTTCAGGCACTTATAACAAAGGAAAAAGGCATGCCCCCAACCCCGGAGCCACACCGGGATCCGAATCCGGATGCCGACATCAAAACCGAAACCAGCGGGGAATCCCTCGCCGCCCGAAGACGCCTGGGCGGCATCCACGCCCATATCGTCTACTGGGCGGGTGTATTGATGGCCCTCTTCCACCTCTGGGTCAACACCGTCGGCATCCTGCCCGAAATCCAGCGCAACGCCCTGCACTTCGCCTTTGTCCTCTTCCTGGGCTTCATCATCTACCCGATTTCACGGCGCGCCGCACGTCAGACCCTGCCGCTGGACTACGGCCTGGCTGTCCTGGCCGTGGTCACCGGGGTCTACCTGGTGCTCTTCGAGGATGCCCTGCACGCCCGCAACGAGGTGCCCATCCTGATCGACCTTGTCTTCGCCGGCATCGCCATCGTGCTCATGATCGAAATCACCCGGCGCACGGCCGGCTTCATCATCCCCTCCATTGCGGCCGTGTTTCTGGCCTACGCGTTGTGGTTCGGGCGCTATATGGGCGGACTCTGGAATTTTCCGGGCGTCACCACCGAGCGCATGCTCTACCGCATGTACTTCGCTCCCGACGGCATCTTCGGCACCATCGCCACGATTTCTTCGACGTTTGTCTTTCTCTTCGTGCTCTTCGCCGCCTTTCTGCTGCGATCCGGGGCCGGCGACTTCATCATTCGCCTCTCGGTGGCCGTGATGGGGCGCATGGTGGGCGGCCCGGCCAAGATGGCCGTCTTCGCCAGCGGGCTCATGGGCTCCATCTCGGGCAGCGCCGTGGCTAATACCGTCGGCACGGGTTCCATTACGATCCCGCTGATGAAACGCGTGGGGTTCTCACCGCGCTTTGCCGGCGGGGTCGAAGCGGCGGCTTCCACCGGCGGCCAGCTCATGCCCCCCATCATGGGCGCAGGGGCGTTCATCATGAGTCAGTGGACCCAGATCCCCTACCTGACCATCGTGGGTGTGGCCATCATACCCGCCGTCCTCTATTTTGTGAGCGTGGCCTTTTTCGTGCATCTGCGCGCCAAGAAAGACGGTCTGCGAACGCTGTCCAAAGAGGAAATCCCGCCGGTGGGAGAAGTGCTCAAGGAGGGCTGGCACTTCTTCATCCCCATCGGCGTGCTCATGGGACTTCTGATCTACGGCTTTACGCCCACCTTCGCCGCCTGCGTGGGCATCGGCGCCATCGTTGTGTGCAGCTGGTTCAACCCCAAGACCCGCATGGGCCTGAAGGATATCCTCGATGCCTTTGCCCAGGGCTCCCAGAACATGGTCTCCACCGGGGTCATCCTGCTCTGCTCGGGCATCGTCGTGGGGGTGGTCCTGATGGTTGGGGCCGGCATCAAGTTTTCGATCATGATCTCGACCATCTCCGGCGGCAGCCTGTTCATCACCATCGTCCTGGTGGCCCTGGCTTCCCTGGTGCTGGGCATGGGGCTGCCGGTAACGGCGTCCTATATCGTCCTGGCCGTACTGGCGGCACCGTCGATGGAAATGCTGGGAGCCTCGCTGATCGCCTCCCACATGCTGATCTTCTGGTATTCCCAGGACGCCAACGTAACCCCGCCGGTCTGCCTGGCGGCCTACTCCGCCGCGGGCATCTCGGGCAGCCGCCCGCTGGAAACGGGCGTCGAATCCTGGAAGCTGGCCAAGGGCATCTACATCATCCCCCTGCTCTTCGTCTATACGCCGATTCTCTTCGAGGGACCGCTCTGGCAGGTCCTGGAAACGGCCGGCGCCGCACTGCTGGGGCTCTTCTGTGCGGCCGTGATGTTCGAGGGGTTTCACCTCATGACCCTGAACTGGGGTCTGCGGCTGGGATATCTGGTCGCCGCCGGACTGCTGCTCTGGCCCCATGTCTGGCTGCATGCCGCCGGCGCCCTGGCATTCACCGGGCTCGTCGCCGCCCAGAAACTGATGTCGCGACCGGCCGCGGGGGCCAAAACCCCATAATGGCGCTATCAGCGGCGTAGACGAATGAACGAACTTTTTCGGAAAATACCGCAGAAAAAAGTCAGCGACCGCGTCTTCGACCAGATTCGTGAACTGATCACCTCCGGACGGCTGAACCCCGGCGATCGGCTGCCGCCGGAGCGGGAGTTGACGGGACTTCTCGAAGTCAGCCGCTCTTCGGTGCGTGAAGCGATCCTCAAGCTCGAATGCCTGGGCTTTGTCGAGCAGCGCCACGGCGAAGGCACCTTTGTGCGCTCGGTGACGGAAACCCCGCTGACGGACTACGTGCGGGAGCACATCCAGCAGGAAGGCTTCATGGACGACCTCATGCAGATCCGGGCGGTTCTCGAAACCTGGGGGGCCGAAGCCGCGGCCGCCAACGCCCGCCCGGAGGAGATCGCGGCCATGGAGGCCTGTCTGGAAGAGATGCGACAGGCCGGTCAAAGCGGCCGCATCGGCCACGAACTTAACGTGCGTCTGCATGTTCTAATCTCGGCGGCATCGGCCAACCGGTTCCTGGTGCATGTCATGAATACGATCTCCTCGTGGCTGAAGAGTGTGACCTGCAAAATATACGCGGACACGGCCGAAGACGATGCGACCCAGGCCCGGCTGCTCGAACAGCACGACGCCATCGTGGCGGCAATCCGCAGCGGCGACGGCCCGGCGGCCCGTCAGGCCATGGCCGCGCACCTGCGCTTCACCGAAGCGGTCGTCCACCGCATCGCCCCCTCCTGGTCGCCATCCGGATCCCGGAAACCATGAACGCCGTTTCGCCCGACGACATCGATTTCGCCCCCCTGGTCGCCCGCCTGGCGGGTGACCTTCACGCCGATCCCCTGTACCGGGCCATGCTGGCCACCGACGGCAGCATCTATAGTGTCACGCCGGCTGCCGTGGTCTATCCGCGCAACGCCGCGGACGTTCAGCAGACGGTGCGCTTCGCTGCCGCCCACCGCCTTGCGGTTCACTCCCGGGGGGCGGGCAGCGGGCTGTGCGGCGGGGCGCTCGGGCGGGGCATCGTGCTCGATTTCACCCGGCACATGAACCGCCTGCTGCGGCTCGACCTCGAGGCCCGCACCTTCGAATGCGAGCCCGGCTACCGCTGCGGCGAACTCCAGGCCCGGCTGGCAAACACGGGCCTGTTCTTCCCGCCGGATCCCTCCAGCGGCGAGTACGCCACTTTCGGCGGCATGACCGGCACGAACGCCAGCGGATCCCACTCCGTCAAATACGGCAATGTGGCCGACTATCTCGAGGACGCCGAAATCGTTCTGGGCAGCGGGGAGAAATGGCGGCTATCCACAATCCAGGCCACACCGCGGCCGGAATTGCCGGAGGCCCTGCAGGCACTGGCCGCGCTCTACGAAGACAACGCCGAGTCGATCGAAAAAGCCTATCCGGACACGCCCTACAACTCGGCGGGCTATAATCTGCGGCAGCTGGTCCGCGACGGGCGGCTCGATCTGCGGCGGCTCCTGGCCGGCGCGGAAGGCACCCTGGCCGTTGCCACCCGCCTCAAGTTCCGCCTTCGCGAACGCCCGGCGCACGACAGCCTGGTGGTGGCCTATATGGACGACGTGGTGGCCTCGGCCGAGGCCGTCCTCAAGATCCTGCCCATGGGGCCCTCGGGCATCGAGGTGATGGACAAATCCCTGCTCAACGTGGCCCGGGACAACGACCCTGCCCTGGCGCGCGCCCTGCCGGACGATCTCGATCACGTGCTCCTGATCGAATTCGACGGCATGGACCCGGGCGCCTGCGCCGGCCAAGCCCGGCAGGTCCGGGAACTTCTCCAGCGGGGCGGGTTTACCGACCGGGCCTACCTGGCGGTGGATGCCGAGGAAAAAAACCAGTTCTGGTCGGTGCGCAAGGCGGCCGTGCCCATTCTCTACAAACTCAAAGGGCGCAGGAGGATACTGGCCCTGGTGGAGGATGCGGCCGTGCCGATTGAAAACCTGGTCGAATTCTACCGGGGCATCTACCGCGTGCTGGGGGCCCACGGGGTCGATTTCGTCATCGTGGGGCACATCGCCAAGGGGCTGCTGCACACGCGGCCGCTGCTGGATTTAAAGGACGCCAACGACGTGCGCCGGCTGAAACGCATCGCCGACGACTACTACGAGATGGTTCAGGCCCTGGGCGGCACGGTGTCCGGCGAGCACGGCGACGGACGGCTCCGGAGCGCCTACATCAAGCGCCGCTACCCGGCGATCTATGACCTTTTTCTGAAGACCAAAAACCTGCTGGACCCGCAGAACCTCCTCAACCCGGAAGTCATCACCCATCACGACCCGGACCAGATGATGAAGGCCCTGCGCTACGGCACCGGCTATCGCACGATCGAACCGCTCCCCACCCGGCTGCAGTGGCCTGAAAACTTCGACCGCGAGATCGAACAGTGCCATGGGTGCAGCAAGTGCACCACCGTTACCACGGCCACCCGGATGTGCCCGGTCTTCAAGTTCACGCGCAGCGAAGCGGCCGCTCCCAAGGCCAAGGCCAACGTTCTGCGGGCCCTGATCAGCGGCCGGCTCGAGGCGGACGCGCTTTACACCCGCGCCTTTCAAGAGGTCATGGACCACTGCATCAACTGCGGCAGCTGCCACCTGGAATGCCCCTCCAACGTCAACATCCCCAAAATGGCGCTCGAAGCCCGGGCCCGGTACGCCCGCCGCTTCGGTGTCTCTCTCGGCGACCGGGCCGCCGGCCATATCGAGCGGGTGGCGCGCGGCAGCCATCGCCTGGCGCCGGTGCTGAGGCCGTTGCAATCGCTGCCCCTGGCGCGCCAGGCACTCGAGGCCACTCTGGGCGTCGATGCCCGCCGGCCGCCGCCGGCCTTTGCGGCCCGATCCCTTTTCGAGCGCCTGCCGGCCGTCAACGGCCGGGGCGCACGCCGGGTCGTCTATTTTGCCGGCTGCTATGCCGGCTACATCCGACCCGAAATCGGTGCGGCCGCCGTCCGCCTGCTGAACCATCTGGGCTTCCAGGTGCTGCTGCCCGAACAGCACTGCTGCGGCCTGCCGCTGCTCTCCAAGGGGATGGCCGACGCCGCCCGGGACAAGATCCGGACCAATCTCGCGCACTGGCGATCGCTGATGGACGCTGCCGAGGCCGTGGTGGTGACCTGCTCCTCATGCGGGCATGCCCTGCGGGAAGAATGGGGCTATCTGGCGCCGGCCGCGCAGACGGACGCGGTCAGCCGCCACACCACCCACATCAGTCAGCTGGTCAATGATTGCGGCCAAAGCCTGCGTTTGGGGGACCATCCACTCCGGTTGGCCTATCACCACCCCTGCCACCTCAAGCTGCAGGCCGACCCGGACTGCTCGGTCCATATGCTCGCCCGTCTGCCCGGCGTGGCGGTCATGCCCCTGAAAACCCATTGCTGCGGCATGGCCGGCAGCTGGGGGCTTAAAGCCGCCAATTACGATCTCAGCCGGGAGATCGGCGCGGACCTCATCCGTCGGCTGGATCAGGCCGATGCCGACTACGGCGTCACCGACTGTCCCACCTGCCGCATGCAGATGGAGGATTTCAGCCGTATGCCGATTCGTCATCCGGTCGAAATAGTGGCGGATCGGTTACGGCGTTAGCAAGCGATACAGATCCAGTCCGATCGCCCGGTTCGCACGAAGCATCCGGTCGGAGGCCGCGCTAAAGCGATTTCACCGGGGTCCGGATTTCGTCATGTAAGGTTGGAAAGGGTCTATCCGACAGTCTGTATACAATACAGGTTGGGAGGTGACACATATGCGAAGCGCATGCAAAGCCAGGGAGACCATGCGGATATTGACAGTCATTATCGCGTTGACGCTGGGCGCCACGGCCTCCCGCAGCCAGACCGCGGGCAATCCCGTCGAAATCGGTAACGTGCAGTGGGGGCGGAATTTCGATGCGGCCCTGAAAATGAGCGCGTCATCGGGCAAACCCGTGCTGGTCCTGTTCCAGGAGGTGCCGGGCTGACCGGGGGTACGCAAGTTCGGCCGTGAAGTGCTGACAAATCCCCAACTGGTAAAAGCGATCGAAGAGGAATTCATCCCGATGCTCGTCTACAACAACCGCAGCGGCGGGATGGACCGCGAACTGCTGGAGCGCTATGACGAGCCCGCCTGGAACTTTCAGGTCATCCGGTTCCTTGATGCCGCAGGCAAGGATGTCATTCCCCGCAAGGACCGCGTCTGGACCACCCGGGGCGTGGCCCGACGCATGATCGCAGCGTTGGCCGCCGTCGATCGCCCGGCGCCGGCTTATCTTGAAAACCTTGCCGGAAGCCGGTGATCCCCCCGTTCGCATCCGGACCTGGGCTTAATCATGACGGCACCGGCGGCCTCCGCTTTTCCCTTTAAAACCTGAGAAGGAAATCGTGGCCGAGCTCATCGAACAATTTTTGAATCATTTCTCCATGATCACCGGCATAATGATGGAGCAGCGCCTCCTGGGCGCTGCGGTGATCATGGCCCTGTTTGGGGTTCTGGCCATCCTCGTCGATTTCTTCATCCACCGGATCGTCGACTATATCCGCAGGAAATCCAACGTCGATATCGATAAAACGTTTATCGGCACCATTCACCGGCCGGCCTGGATCACCATGGTCCTGATCGGTGCGCTCCTGACCGCCACGTGGCTGAAACTCGATGCGCGCATCGACTATGTCGTCAACGCGATCCTGAAAACCCTGCTGATCATCGTGTTTGCAGTGGGACTCGGCCGGCTGATGAAAACCATCTGTCATCGATGGTGGATCAAGCGCCGCCAGGGCCAGCAGATTATCCATCTGGTCGAGAATGTCGGCCGGGTCATGCTCCTGGTGGCGGCCGTGGGCCTGTTCCTGCTGGTCTGGCAGATCGATATATCGCCCCTGCTGGCTTCCGCCGGTATCGTAGGGCTGGCGGTGGCACTGGCCGCCCGGGACACCCTGGCCAATTTTTTCGGGGGGATCAATATCTTCCTGGACAGACCGTTTGCCACCGGTGACTACATCATTCTGGAATCCGGCGAGCGCGGTGAAGTCGTCGATATCGGTGTGCGCAGCACCTTGATCCGCACCCGTGACGACGAGCAGATTTCCATCCCGAACTCCATCGTGGCCAACACCAAAATCATCAACGAGAGCGCACCGGAACCCCGCTACCGGGTTCGCATCAAAGTCGGGGTGGCCTACAACTCCAACCTGGAAGAAGTGGAGGCCGCCATGCTGGCGGTGGCCGAATCGAATCAAAGCATCTCTCACGTGCCCGAGCCGCGGGTGCGCTTTCGCGCGTTCGGGGATTCGAGCCTGGAATTCGAGCTGCTATGCTGGGCCAAAACCCCGGCCGACCGGGGGCGCGTGATCCATGAATTGAACATCGCCATATTCGGCGAATTCCAGAAAAGGAAAATCAGCATCCCCTTCCCCCAGCGCGACGTCTACATGCACCCCTTCCAGCCCGATGCGGTCGATCCGCCTGCGGGCGAGTAATAAAGAGGAGGTTTCCCCTCAGCAAAGTGCTGACGCTGGGATGACTGGCGTTTGGGCCGCTGTTGGCCGGATGCCCGGAGCCAAGACAAGATCCCCGTTAAACACCGTAATCGGACGACCGGCGGTGTGGCCGCACGGATGATCGAGGCAATCCAGGCCGCCAGGCGCCCGGAGCCGGTTGACCTGGAAAACCTCTCAGGAACCGATGAAGCAGCCGCCGGATCCGAGCGCGCGGCAGGGACGGAACGGATGTTTATCTATTCGAGTTTGAAAGAAATCTTCAGTTTGGTGCGATAGCCGACGATGCGGTTGTCCTCCAGGCGCATATCCATCTGAACCACTTCCGCTACACGGATGTCGCGAATGGTACGGTCAACCGTGCGAACGGCCGCTTTGGCAGCCTCTTCCCAGGACTTTTCGGAGAATCCGACGACTTCGATTACCTTGTAGACAGCATCATCCATGACAATCTCCTTTCCCGTTGGTGTAAGCATTACAACGAACGTCCCATGATACAAACGCGTGAAGACGCAATTCAAATTTGAGGTCAGGTTTTCCGGATAGGCGCGGGACGTCGAAGAAAAAAAGCAACTTAATTATAATTGAGGGGTCGGGGAGTTTTTGAAACACCCTAACCGCTTTAAATTAAACGATATTTTTGACTAGACATAAGCCCATGCAATTGTTATGAATAATCT